>ERZ773267.178-NODE-178-length-47614-cov-15.842553_pt1 | contig 47614 bp, 51 predicted proteins | sample MGYA00511959_ERZ773267 | MGnify/ENA primary metagenome ERZ773267 (study PRJEB29015, sample SAMEA2738165) | human oral metagenome | biome: human oral; feature: human-associated habitat; material: saliva | place: China | collected 2240 ...
CTACCAGCTGTTCAACTACTCGATCTCCGGAAACGATCACGCCGGCGACGAGTAAAGATCCTCTCGAAGACTCATATTGACCGATGCGCCCTTGATGTAGGTGGGTGTGGATCCCAAACGGGATCTACACCCACCTTTGTCATTGATCCGACTCTTCACTCGTAGATGCAAATAGCGTGAGGCGCTGTTGTCCGGGGGGCACAAGCACCCCCCGGACAACAGCGCCTCATCAAAACTAATCAGTCGACGTGAGCACCCCTGTAGTGAGGGTTTGCAAGGTTCTCAGGCGACAAAATTGCTTCGACTTCTTCGTCAGAGAGAAGCCCCATCTCTGCAATCACTTCGCGAACGGTCTTCCCCTCTGCAGCAGCGCGCTTACCCACAACATCACCAAGGTGGTGCCCGATCACATCATTGAAGTACGTAACAATACCAATAGAGTTCTCAACGTAGGAGCGGCAGACCTCGGCATTTGCCGTGATTCCATTGACGCAGCGCTCACGAAGAGTGTCACATGCGTTGACCAGAAGATCGATAGATTCAAAGATCGCCTGAGCGATGACCGGTTCCATCACGTTGAGTTGCAGCTGGCCAGCTTCAGCAGCCATCGTGACAGTCTGGTCATTTCCGATGACCTTGAAGCAGACCTGATTGACGACCTCGGGAATGATGGGATTGACCTTCGCGGGCATGATGGATGAACCTGCTGCCATTTCTGGAAGGTTAATCTCGTTCAGTCCTGCGCGCGGACCGGAGGCAAGCAAGCGCAAGTCATTGCAAATCTTCGAGAGCTTGACCGCGGTACGCTTGATCGCTGCGTGCATCGAAACGTAAGCGCCAGTATCTGACGTTGCCTCAACCAAGTGCGTTGCTGCCTTCACCCGAGCCCCGCTGATCTGAGCCAAGTGACGCACGACTGCTTCTTGGTAACCCGCAGGAGTATTAAGCCCCGTACCAATAGCCGTTGCACCCAGGTTCGTTTCAAGAAGCAACTCCGAGTTCGCCTCGAGGCGCGGGTCTTCCTCACGCAAGGTCACTGCAAAAGCGGTCATCTCTTGGCCAAGAGTCATGGGAACAGCATCCTGAAGCTGCGTACGACCCATGGTGAGAATGTCGTGGAATTCTTCTCCCTTTGCGTCAAAAGCCTCTGCGAGATCTTCGATAGCAATGCGCAGCCTCTCGACTTTACCGTGTAGTGCCAGGCGGAATGCTGTTGGATAGGCATCGTTGGTGGACTGCGAGTGGTTGACGTGGTCGTTGGGATTGATGACCGAGTATTCCCCCCGGGGCAACCCCACCATTTCGAGTGCGCGGTTGGCGATGACTTCGTTCGCGTTCATATTGACGCTTGTCCCCGCACCACCTTGGAACTGATCGATTGGGAATTGGTCCATGCACGAGCCATTCGTCAAGATGTCATCGCATGCGGCAACAATCGCATCAGCAGACTTTGCGCTAATCGCTCGCAATTCACGGTTCGCCAGCGCACAGGCTTTCTTCACTTGGACGATGGCACGAATCAGTTCAGGAACTTGATTGATACTGCGGCCGCTGATCTGATAGTTCTCAAGAGCTCGCAGGGTATGAATCCCCCAATATGCATCATCAGGAACCTCACGCGTGCCCAGCAGATCTTCTTCGATACGTGCCACCTGTTATCTCCTTGATTCAGTGCGTCAGCTATGGCTCTCTTTGATTTTAGGACACGAATTGAGAACTAGTGAGTCAGCTCATCGACGCTGGCGAAGATATCCCCAAAACTGTGCCAGTCAGCAATGATGGCATCCTCAATGCTGATGTGGAGTTCATGTTCAATTGCCGTGACAATCGCATAGAGAGAAAGAGTATCGAGGTCGAGCTCCTCCAATGAAAGACCATCGTGAAGTTGAGATGCCTCGACAGAAGTATGTGCACACACGGCATTGACGACGACCTCGCGAACATGCGCACTTCTTTCTTCTTGCGCTTTCTCGCGTGCCCCCTCGATCGCGTCTACGGGAGTATTTTCGGCATTCGAGGCCAAGGCTTGACCGAGTGCATCTCCTAGGAGATCGCCAATGGTCCCCATCGGTCAGCCCACTCGGTTCAGCCAGCGCACGGGAGCCCCCGCACCAGCATGACGGAAGGGTTCAAGTTCATCGTCCCACGCCTGTCCAAGAGCAAGATCTAGCCCTTCACGCAGTTCCTCATAGGAAGTGGCGTTTTCAATTGCAGCGCGAACACGATCTTCAGGAACGACAACATTGCCCACGCTATCCATTTGGGCATGGAAGATTCCCAAAGACGGCGTGTGAGACCACCGGCCTGCATCGCATGACGGGCTTGCTTCTTCGGTAACTTCGTAGCGCAGGTGTTCCCAACCGCGAAGCGCAGAAGCGAGGCGGGCTCCAGATCCGGCGCTTCCTACCCACGAGTATTCGCTCCTGAGCATCCCGGGAGCAGCTTCTTGTGGAGTCCACTGCAAATGAACCTCAGTTCCCAAGGCAGCACCAACGGCCCACTCAATGTGCGGACAAAGAGCAGGCGGGGTTGAGTGTACGAAAAGTACACCGCGGGTATAGGTCCCTCGCATTGTGGCCTCCTGTGTTTGAGGATCGTCTTCCCCTACGTCCTCTTACGGCAACGCCACAAACAAACGGTGTAAAGCTATTCTAACCTAAAAACTGCGGCGGATCCCAGAGGATCCGCCGCAGTTGCGTGTGATTGATGGTCAGATATTGTTCTTAGTAGTTCTGCTCGCGAATCTCGCGCAAAGCGCGCTTGCGAGTCTTACGATCCAAGCGATCAATGTAGAGCATGCCATCCAAGTGATCACATTCGTGTTGAAGACAACGAGCCATAAGCTCCTCACCTTCAACGACAACGGGCTTACCATCCAAATCGATGCCCTCCACACGCGCATACCATGCACGCTGAGTGGGGAACCACAACTGCGGTACAGATAGGCAACCCTCATCCCCGTCTTGATACTCATCTTCACTGAGTTCAACGATCCGGGGATTGAGCACGTAGCCGATTTCGCCATCGATATTGTAGGAAAAGGCGCGCAGCCCCACACCGATCTGGTTTGCGGCCAAACCAGCGCGACCATCCATATCCACAGTTTCGAGGAGATCTTCAACCAGAGACTTCACGCTCTGATCAATATCGCGAATGGGATCACAGGGAGTGCGCAGGACCGGATCACCGATCACTCGAATCTCGCGAAGAGCCATTTACTTCACCTTCCCAAAAGATCACGATGGATCTGCTCAATGCGTTCCACCGCCGACTCGACCGGAACTTCAAAAGACTCCCCGCTCGCGCGTAGGCGAATCTCGACCTTACCTTCAGCAAGGCCTCGTCCAACGACGACCGAAACCGGGATACCCACGAGCTCCGCGTCCGCGAACTTCACACCTGCGGAAACCTTACGACGATCATCGAAAAGGACGTCCAAACCATCGCGGTCCAATGCCGAGGAAATCGATGCCGCAGTATCGAAAATCTCGTCTGTCTTACCCGTGGCCAGGACGTGTACGTCGAAGGGTGCAATGTTTGCAGGCCACGCAAGACCACGCTCATCGCTATTTGTTTCTGCAAGCGCGGCCAAAACACGGGAAACACCGATTCCATAGGAACCCATGGTGACGACCTGGCTCTTGCCGTTCTCATCAAGCACCGTCAGTCCCAAGGACTTCGCGTACTTGCGTCCCAGCTGGAAGATATGGCCGACCTCAATGCCACGTTCAAGATGCAGAGGACCAGAACCGTCGGGAGCAAGATCCCCCTCACGAACTTCAGCAGCCTCAATCGTGCCGTCAGCTGTGAAATCACGACCCATGGTCAACCAATAGACGTGCTTCCCAGGAGTATTTGCGCCGGCAATCCACGTCGTTCCGTCAACGACGCGAGGATCGACAAGGAAACGGATGCCGCCAACCGGGTTGCCTTCTTCGTCCAGATGACGCGCGGGAGAGTTCGGACCAGCGGCCATGGGGCCGATGTAGCCCGGAACCAACTCGGGGTACTTTGCCAAGTCTTCCGGGGTCGACATTTCCACCTCAGCAGGTGCAACCGAGGCCTCGAGACGCTTCATATCAACGTCGCGATCGCCTGGCACGCCGAGCAGCACGACCTCACGCTCCCCATCGGGATGGGTCAAGGTCACGACAAAGCTCTTCAATGTATCCGAGGCCTGCCACGGACGATCCTCACGCGGATAGAGCTCGTTCGAGCGCTCGACCAGAGCGTCGATCGTCGGTGCGTTAGGCGTCTCACGCATCTCAACTGCGGGAATACCGTCGAAAGGAATCGGATCCGGCGCGGGGGTCACCACGGCCTCGGCATTGGCGGCGTAGCCACCCGGGGAACGCACGAAAGTATCCTCACCGATCGGGCTGGGGTGAAGGAATTCCTCGGAGCGAGAACCGCCCATCGCACCAGACATCGCCGAGACGATGACGTATTCCAAGCCCAGGCGCTTAAAGATACGCTCGTAGGTGTCGCGCTCATTCTGGTAGGAAACATCCAGCCCGGCATCGTCGATATCGAAGGAATACGCATCCTTCATGACGAACTCACGGCCACGGATCAGACCCGCGCGCGGACGCGCTTCATCGCGATACTTCGTCTGGATCTGGTAGATGGTCAAAGGAAGATCCTTGTAGGAGGAATACTGATCCTTCACCAGGAGGGTAAACATCTCCTCGTGGGTCGGGGCCAGCAAGTAGTCCCCGCCCTTACGATCCTGAAGCTTGAACAGCGTTGGGCCATACTCGTCCCAGCGATGTGTCTCCTTGTAGGGATCCGCCGGCAGAAGCGCAGGAAGATGAACTTCCTGAGCGCCCATCGCATCCATCTCTTCACGAACGATGTCTTCAACCTTACGCAAAAGGCGTAGGCCCAGAGGAAGCCACGTGTAGATGCCAGGAGCTGTACGACGAATGTAGCCAGCACGGACAAGGAGCTTATGCGAAATTACCTCAGCATCTGCCGGGTCTTCACGCAAAGTACGCAGAAAAAAAGAGGAAAGAGTTCTTAACACACCTCAATCCTAAAGCACGGCGGGCACAGGCACGAAGCCTGCACCCGCCGTGGCATATTGTTCAGCTCACAAAGCCTCTGCTGCTTCCTTCAAATCACGCAGCATCGACATGGTCGAATACGACTCAGCGCACACTCCAGCCCACAGTCGCCACGCAGGAACAGACTCAGTTGCCTGATGACGCTCACGCAGGTGAAGGCGAGTACGGTCGTTGGCTTCGGGAAGAAGCGCGAAAGTACAGGTACCGGTGTAGTCCTCAACCTGGTCTTCCCACTCGACATTGCTTCCAGGCGCAGGAACGCGAATAACCAAGCAGTCGTTTTCCTGGCGGATCAGCACACGGCCATCTTCGTCCTCTTCAAAAGCGGCGTCCAAAACTTCCCAGACGCGCGTCGGAAGAGCATCGATGACGACCGAGCGGTCGACGACAACATCGGCGTTGGGCAGTTCAAGGTCTCCGGGCAGAGAAACTGCGGCCTCGGAACGGGTCAGTCCGATACGGCGCGGGAAACCCGTTGCGCAAATCGCACCCGCGCACCCCAGTACGCCCAGAGCCAATACGTGACGAATCTTCATAACAATCCCCTTCATGGAAGCGGTAGTAGCAATTGTTTTCTTTGTAGTGAAGGATACGTGAAGCGCACTCGCGCAACTCCCCTAGCGGATGATGGGCATGACCTCGACGGAGCCTTCCCCTTCTTCCAAGCCCATTTCTTCAGCCAAAAGATTAGCGTGCTTGATCAAGGTCGGGACGATGTCGTCTTCGGGAACGGTCTCAACAACTTCTCCGCGGATAAAAATCTGCCCCTTGCCATTTCCTGAGGCCACACCCAGGTCAGCTTCACGGGCCTCGCCAGGGCCATTCACCACGCAACCCATGACGGCAACGCGAAGGGGAACAGTAAGGTCCTTGAGGCCCTCAGTGACATTTTCTGCCAGCGTCCACACGTCAACCTGGGCGCGCCCACACGAAGGACACGAGACGATCTCAAGAGTCTTCTCACGCAGCCCCATAAATTCAAGAAGCTTCGTGCCGACCTTGACTTCTTCGACGGGAGGAGCCGAAAGCGAGACGCGAATCGTATCGCCGATTCCATCAGCAAGAAGCACACCGAAAGCTGCGCAGGACTTGATTGTTCCCTGGAATGCGGGGCCAGCCTCGGTGACTCCCAAGTGAAGCGGCCAATCACCTTTTTCTGCAAGAAGACGGTAGGCCTGCACCATCGTGAGCACATCGTGGTGCTTGACGGAAATCTTGAAATCGTGGAAGTCATTTTCTTCGAAGAGCGACGCTTCCCAAACAGCAGACTCAACCAGGGCCTCGGGAGTTGCTCGACCATATTTCTTGAGAAGGCGCGGATCCAAAGACCCAGCATTCACACCAATACGCAGTGAGGTTCCATGATCGGAAGCTGCACGGCAAATTTCCTTCACCTGATCATCGAACTTACGAATGTTTCCCGGGTTCACGCGAACTGCACCACAACCGGCCTCGATCGCCGCAAAAACATACTTCGGATTGAAGTGAATGTCGGCGATGACGGGAATACGGGATTGCTTAACGATAATCGGAAGCGCCTCAGCATCCTTATCGGTCGGGCAAGCAACGCGGACAATATCGCAGCCCGCTGCGGTTAGCTCTGCAATCTGCTGCAGTGTTGCGCCGATATCGTGCGTTTTCGTTGTCGTCATCGACTGAACAGAAACGGGAGCCCCTCCACCGACGGGTACATCCCCCACCATGATTCGACGAGTCTTACGACGCGGAAACGGGCTTTCGTGGACGCTCGGCATCCCTAAGTTAATCTCAGTCACCTTGTTATTATCTCCCACTCGAAACCGGCTGGCACGCGGGCTGAGCCCTATTGCAAAGAGATTGGCGCAATGATGTCGGCTGCGACCAGCAAGACCGTCATAGCGATCAGGAGCGCGCCCATCGTATACGTGAGCGGCATCAGGCGGGCAGTATCGGCGGGTGGGGGAACTTCTTGTCCTCTGACGCGAGCAATTCCACGCCGAATCCACTCGTAAAGCGCGGAGATAATATGACCGCCATCAAGTGGGGGGAAAGGCAGAAGGTTGAAAACAAAAAGCGCCATATTGAGCGAAGCCAAAATCGAGAGAAGCAGAGCAAGCGAGCGCATCCATCCCCCGCTGGAGGCAGTGACATCCGATGAGGTTGCATCTGCTGCAATTCGGCCAATTCCTACAACCGACATCACACCGGCGGAATCGCGCGGTGTTCCCTTAATGAGCGATTGCCCAACATCCCACAGGGCAAGTGGCAAACGAACAACTACTTTTACGGTGCCCGTAAAGGTTTGCCACACTGACGAGACTACGGTCGCTGGACTTGCCGCATGGTATTCGATTCCGGCAATCACACCAATGCTCACAGAATCAGCCGTGCGCAGCGGGTCGATCTGCACATGATAGCTCTGTCCTTGACGCAGATAGTCGACGCCAATTTCGCCCTGCGAGTGTGCGATTGCTTGGCGCATCTCATCCCACGACTGAACGCCTGTGCCGTTAATCGCGGTGATCGTGTCCCCGCTTCGAATCCCAGCCGCGTATGCGGGAGCTTGGACGCTTGTTCCTTGCGAGGTCAGTTCTTGGGGAACATCGCCAAGGGTCAGCGAGGCGCGAGGAATTCCAATCCCGACCAAAGCAACCGTCATGAGCACGATGGATAGGAAGAGATTGACCATCGGCCCACCCAGCATGACAACGATCTTCTTGGCTGGATGAAGGAGATAAAATGCGCGAGATTCGTAGCCCTGAGGAATTTCTTCCATGCTTGCTTCGCGGGCTTCTTGGGCGAGCGTGGGCTTTCCCTTGCTATTCGTTGTCTTTATTCCTTCACGCGCCGGAGCGAACATTCCGACAATACGGACGTAGCCGCCCAGAAGAATTGCTCGAAGGGAATAGGTTGTGTCACCTTTCTTCCACGCAAGAAGTCTGGGACCAAAACCAACAGCGAATTCAGGAACATAGACGCCGAATTTCTTGGCAGGAAGCATGTGACCGCATTCGTGCAGGGCAACCGAGATCAACAACCCCACGATGACAATAACTACACCGATAATTCCCACGTTCGCCCTTCATCCTCATTCAATGCGTGCAACGGTATTCCTACTGCCAAACCTATTTAGCCTGTTCCAGCCTAGCCATATCTAGCGTGTATCCGTAGGCACAATCAGTAAGCACACAAGTGCTCAGCCCGATTTCGCGCCCACTCTTCAACGCCGAGAATATCTTCCACACTCGGATGTGCGATACCGGAATGCTCGGCAAGAACCTGCGCCAAGAGGTCGACAATTGACAGGTAGGGAAGCCTCTCTTCAAGGAAGGCTTGAACGAAAACTTCGTTCGCCGCGTTATAGACTGCCGGGTGCGTTTCCGATTCCGAAACAGCTGCGCGAGCAAGAGTGAGGGCCGGGAAAGTCTCGAAATCAACGGGTTCGAAGGTCCACTCCTGTGCACGGAGAAAATCAACAGGTATTTCAATATCGGGAAGTCGCTCAGGCCAGGTGAGTCCCAGAGCAATCGGGAGCTTCATATCGGGCGGAGAAGCCTGGGCGATCGTTGCGCCATCTTTCCACGTCACCATCGAGTGAACGATGGACTGAGGGTGAATAACCGGAACAATATCGTCTGCCGGAATATCAAAAAGAAGGTGTGCCTCGATCAGTTCGAGGCCCTTGTTGACCAGCGTTGAGGAATTAATGGTGACAACCGGCCCCATACTCCACGTCGGGTGCGCCAAAGCCTGCTGGGGAGTGACATCCGTGAGTTCGTGGCGTTTCTTCCCTCTGAAAGGACCACCCGAGGCCGTGAGAACAAGCTGGGCGACCTCGCTCTTTCCCGTCACGCGGGAGGCAGTCAGTCCCTTTTCATGTACACCGCTTTCCAGACACTGAGCAATCGCCGAATGTTCTGAATCAACGGGAACGATCTGCCCAGGTCGACGCATGCGCCTGCGTACCAAGGAACCGCCAACAACCAAGGATTCCTTATTTGCCAGAGCTAGGGTTGCGCCCGCTTCAAGAGCGGCAAGTGTAGGTCCGAGGCCAACGCCTCCGGTAATCCCATTCAAAACTACGGCCCGAGGGAAATATCCAGCGATCTGCGTCGAGGCCTCTGCGCCGTGGAGAATTTCCGGGACAATGCCACCTTTTGAGTTAATGAGTTGAGCGAGCTCATCAACATTGCCACTGTGGATCCCAACGATTTGCGGGCGGTAGCGGACGCACTGCTCAGCGAGGAGTTCTAGGGAGTGTCCACCGGCGCTCAGCGCGACAACATCGAAACGCTCTGCGTATTGGTCGATAACCTGCAGGGCCTGGGTGCCGATGGATCCCGTTGAGCCTAGAAGGACAACTTGCTGCGTCATCTTTAATTTACGGAGAGAAGGATTTCGACTGCACGGCCTAGATAGGCATCAACTGGCCCCATCGCATATGCTTTTTTGCCGCGCGCAGACTTGAACAAGGCATGGCGAACATCGTCAGCCAGAAGTTCCTCACGATCATCGAAGAAGGCAGCGATCCGATCCAAAAGATCATCGACTTGCTCAGCAGCGTAGCCGATTCCGGACTTTGGGTGAGCAAAACGATCTCCGTAGGGGCGAAGCAATCGCGGGTACAAGGTGGTCGCACGGTCTGCGACCCTTTCGTACCAAGCAGCCTCTCCGTTAACTGCAATGTGGTCAGCACGATCACGCTGGACAAAAGCAGCTTCGAGGCGACTCATCGCTGCATCGACAGCCTGCGTGTCATAACCGTTGCGTTGCCGAGGGAAGGAAGCCTGACGGACCTGTTCCGCACTGAATTGCTCAGCAGGAAGGCCTCCCTCGTAGGCATGACGAGCATCGACGAAAAAGTCATCTACGGCGTCCTTACCGTAACCACGCCGGAAAACTCCCGTCGTCGGAAAAGCGTCGCTCATCGCATCTCCTCTTCATGTGCATTATTCTCACGCGCACTTTGACGTGCGCGCTCGCGGTTATTGACAGCCGTCGCAAGCTGCCCACAAGCACCGTCGATATCGGAGCCGCGGGTATCACGAATCGTTGTCGAGATTCCATTGTCTCGCAGTGTGTGGACGAATGCATCCTGCGCACGACGAGTGGACGCGGTCCAAATAGATCCCGGAGTTGGGTTGAGCGGGATCGGGTTGACATGCGCCCATCCCCTACCGCGTTTATTGAGCTCATCTGCGAGGAGCTGAGCGCGCCAAACCTGATCATTCATATCTTTAATCAAGGCGTATTCAATAGATACACGACGTCCAGTCGCAACGAAGTAACGTCGTGCGGCGTCAAGAAGCTCGCCGACCTTCCAACGGGAATTGATAGGAATGAGCTCATCTCTGAGGTCATCGTCTGGAGTGTGCAGGGACACGGCCAAAGTCACGGGCAGGCCTTCTTGCGCGAGGCGATCAATCGCAGGCACCAGACCGACCGTCGAGACTGTCACATTGCGTGCCGACATCCCGAACCCGTCTGGAGAAGGATCAATGATCCGATGGAGAGCTCCCACAACTGCCTTATAGTTTGCCAGAGGCTCCCCCATTCCCATGAACACGATGTTCGACAGGTGCGTGGGTGATCCACCGACCATGCCCTGCTCACATGCTTGATGTGCGCAACGCACTTGGTCAATGATTTCCGCCGTCGACAAGTTACGTGTTAGTCCCATCTGACCCGTGGCACAGAAAGGACAACCCATCCCACACCCAGCCTGGGAAGAAATGCACAAAGTCGTGCGGTCGCTATATCGCATGAGTACAGACTCCACACGTGCCCCGTCGTAGAGTTCCCACAGGTGCTTAAGTGTCTCTCCGCGGTCAGCTTCAAGAACAGCGACCTCACGCACAAGAGAAGGAAGAAGTATCGCAGAAATGACGTCATGCGCGCTCTTGGGCATATCCGTCATCAGCGCGGGATCGCTCACGTGACGTTCAAAGTAGTGACGCGAAAGCTGGTCGGCGCGGAAAGCAGGCAGCCCGGCCTCGGAAACGAAACTTTTGCGCTCGCTGCGGTCAAAGTCAGCAAGATGACGAGGTGCTTTCCCGCGCCTACGCGCGGTGAAAGTAACCTGAGGCTTCGCATCAGGCGACGTCGCGCCTTCAGGCAATTGATCTGTTGGACGTACCTCACGTCGTTTGTGCTCTTCGATGCTCACCGCAACGGCCTCCTTTCCACGTGCATAGCCTAATCGCTCCCACCGGCATCTGCGTCCATCGCGGATCGCTTAGCGAAGTGCGAGAAGAAAAATCACATAGAAAACGGGGGCTGTCATGACAAGAGAGTCCACGCGATCAAGCACGCCACCGTGTCCAGGGATCAAAGCGGACATATCTTTCAGACCGACTTCACGCTTGATCAAGGATTCCGTGAGGTCACCGATGGTTGCACAGACACACCCACACACTCCGGCGATCAATCCCCACCACCACGTTGCGCCCAGAAGATAGAAGCCACCAACGCCAGTACCAATGCAGAACGCAAGCGATCCGATGAAGCCTTCCCACGACTTCTTTGGGGACAGGCGCGGCGCCATGGGGTGCTTTCCGAAGAGAATGCCGACAAGCCAGCCGCCAATATCGTTAAAGCAGGTGACCGCAACATAGACCCCGATGACTGCAGGTGAGCGAAACTCACGCAGCATCAAAACAACGAAGCACGCGAGGAAAGGCACATAGATTGCGCTAAATACGCTGGCCGTGATGTCAGCAATCCTCGAAGGCGTTGGGACATCAATGAGGCGCCACACCACGACCGCAAAAACGGTGAGATAGAGCGCCATGGTGAGGGCCTCGGGGCCAAGAAGCCACGCGCAGACCATCATGCCAATTGCGCCAAGGTACAAGGGCGCTAGGGCGATATGAGTACCAACCCGAGCGAAGGCTCCTCCCAACTCCCACAATCCAAGTAGAGCGATGCAGCACACGAAGCCGACAAAGAGCCCTTGGACGACAAGTAGCGAGGCCACAAGCAAAGCGATCAGAACTACAGCAGAAGAAACCGCTGCTGGAAGATTGCGACCGGCCTTACCTGTTGGTGCTAGCGGCTGGGTGTTTTCGCGCGGCTGAGGTGAAAAGACGCGCGAAAACACCGAAGGAGCGTGTTGATGGGATGTGGTGGACATCAGATGGTGAGAAGTTCGCTTTCCTTAGTTGCAAGAAGGTGGTCGATCAGTTCGACGCGAGCCTTCGTTGCAGCCTCGAGGGCCTTTTCTGCGCGCTCGACTTCGTCTTCTCCTGCTTCGCCGTCTTTCTTCAGACGATCAAGGCTTTCCTTTGCCTTACGACGGATAGAACGGACCGAAACGCGAGCATCTTCTGCCTTGTTCTTTGCCTGCTTGACGTATTCCTTACGGCGTTCTTCAGTCAGAGCAGGAAGAATAACGCGAACAACATTTCCGTCATCAGTCGGGTTGACCCCCAGATCAGACTCGCGCAGCGTCTTGATGATCTCCTGGGTCGCAGTGCGATCAAAAGGCGAAATCAGAACGGTACGGGCTTCAGGAATCTGGAAAGAAGCCAACTGCTGCATCGGGGTCGGGGCTCCATAGTAATCAACAAGGAGCTGCTCGAACATGCCGGCGTTTGCGCGTCCGGTGCGGATATTGCCGAATTCGTGACGGGCTGCTTCGACCGTCTTATCCATTTTTTCTTCTGCTTCAAGCAGGATGTCGTCGATCACGGAAATCTTCCTTTCAGTCTGATTCGCTGAGGACAAGCGTACCGATTTTTTCGCCACGGAGCGCGGCAGTAACGTTACCAGGTTCTGACATGCCAAAGACACGCATTGTCAGTCCGTTTTCCTGGCCAAGCGCGAAGGCTGCAGCATCGACAACCTTCAGACCGTGGCTCAGCGCATCTTGATAGGTGACAAAGTCAAGCTTTTTCGCATTGGGGTTGATACGAGGATCATCATCGTAGACCCCATCAACACCGTTCTTTGCAACAAGAAGTTCATCGCAATGAGTCTCCAACGCGCGCTGCGCGGAGACGGTGTCGGTCGAGAAGTAGGGCAATCCGGCACCGGCACCGAAGAGAACAACGCGTCCCTTTTCGAGGTGACGAATAGCGCGCAGCGGGATGTAAGGTTCTGCCACCTGTTGCATTGCAATTGCGCTTTGGACACGGGCCGGAACACCGGATTGCTCGATGAAGTCTTGAAGAGCCAAGGCATTCATGACGGTGCCGAGCATTCCCATGTAGTCGGCACGTGAGCGGTCCAAGCCTTGCCTGGACAACTCGGCGCCGCGGAAGAAGTTACCACCGCCAACGACGACTGCAACCTGGATCCCGGCGTGAACGGCTTGGGCGATCTGCTCTGCAATCGAGCGGACAACAGTGGGATCGAGGCCGACGGAACCTCCGCCAAAAGCTTCACCTGAGAGTTTGAGGAGGACACGACGAGCAGCTGGCATGAGTACTTCTCCTTTGAATGAGTGCTGAGTCCTAAGAGATAGGGTGATGGCCCCGCATAAGCGGGGCCATCACACAAAATCAGGCGCCGACGTGGACGCGCACGAACTGGGTGACCTTTGCACCAGCGTCGCGCAGGACCTGTCCGACGGACTTTGAAGGATCGCGAGCAAATGCCTGGTCGACCAGGCAGTTGTCCTTGAAGAATGCCTCAAGACGTCCCTGAACGATCTTGGGGACGATCTTCTCGGGCTTGCCTTCCTCGAGGGTGATCTTCTCGAGGGTTGCGCGTTCCTTCTCCAAGACATCGGCCGGAACCGAGTCACGGTCAAGGTAAGCGGGCATGTAGGCAGCGACGTGCATCGCGATATCGTGTGCAACGCCTGCTCCAGCTGCGTCGGTGACGACGAAGACGCCAACCTGCGGGGGCAGGTCGGGGCTGGTCTGGTGCAGGTAGAGATCAACGTTCTCGCCCTCAACACGAATCACGCGACGGATCTCGAGCTTTTCGCCGATAACTGCGGCCATTGCGTCAAGCTGTTCCTTGACAGTGGAGTCGCCCATCGGAGCTGCAAGCAGCGAGTCAACATCGGATGCGCCGGAGGCAACAGCGGCCTCGAGGACAGAGTGTGCGAAGTCAATGAACTTCTGGTTCTTGGCAACGAAGTCGGTCTCGGAGTTGACCTCAACCATGACGCCCACGCCGTCCTGGACGGATGCGGCGAGCAGGCCGGCGGATGCCTGACGGCCTTCGCGCTTGGACAGCGACTTCAGGCCCTTCAGACGAATGATTTCGAGAGCCTTTTCAGCATCGCCGTCGGCTTCCTGGAGCGCCTTCTTGACGTCCATCATGCCTGCGCCAGTCTTCTCGCGCAGAGCCTTCACATCAGCAGCGGTGAAATTAGCCATTACTGATTTCCTTCTTTCTGAGCTTCAGTCCTGTGCGGGGGTTTCAGACTCGGTGGCGACGGCCTGTGCTGCTGCCTCATCGGCGGCAACTTCACCTTCGAGGAGCTCGCGCTCCCACTCAGCCAAAGGCTCAGCAGTGGTTTCCTCGGAAGCGTTCTTGCGGCCGGCGCTGCGTGCAAGCAGGCCTTCGGCAACTGCGTCGGCGATCACGCGGGTCAGCAGCGCAACGGCGCGGATGGCGTCGTCGTTGCCGGGGATGCGGTAGTCGACCTCGTCCGGATCGGCGTTGGTGTCAAGGATGGCCACGATCGGGATGTTGAGCTTGCGAGCTTCGGAAACCGCAAGGTGTTCCTTCTTCGGGTCAACGATCCACACTGCGGAGGGAACCTTGGCCATATCGCGAATACCACCGAGGGTGCGAGCAAGCTTGTCCTTCTCGCGGCGCATCATGAGCAGTTCCTTCTTGGTGCGGCCGGAAGATGCCACATCGTCGAAGTCAATCTGCTCGAGTTCCTTCAGGCGCTGCAGACGCTTGGAAACGGTGGAGAAGTTGGTGAGCATACCGCCAAGCCAACGGTGGTTCACGTAAGGCATGCCAACGCGCTGTGCCTGCTCGGCAACAGCTTCCTGAGCCTGCTTCTTGGTGCCAACAAAGAGGATGGTTCCACCGTGAGCAACGGTTTCCTTCACGAAATCGAAGGCAATATCGATATCGGCAATGGTCTGCTCGAGGTCGATGATGTAGATGCCGTTACGTTCGGTGAGGATGAAACGCTTCATCTTTGGGTTCCAACGACGGGTCTGGTGCCCGAAGTGCACGCCAGATTCCAGGAGCTGGCGCATGGTGACGACTGCCATTGCATCGTCCTTTCCCCGCTGGGCGGGATCGTGGGGTTTCCCCCGGTTTTCTCGGTTAATGTGCCTTTTCGGCCCTGGTGCTATGACGTTGCGACCCATTGGACCGTGACGCAACTGCCCCGGCACTTTCACTTCCGTGAGGTGCTCGGAAAATAGCACGCGAAGTCATTCGCACAGCGAATGCTGTCCAATCTTATCTCATCTCACCTAGCTCTTCGGACCCAGCGGGGTACGAAATGCAGTCATTTCACTTGCAATAGCTCACATGCCTATATCCACAGGGAGGACACTCCCTCGGCGTTTTCCACAGATTTCATCTAGCAGACCCCGCATCGTTTCCCCATTTGCACACTGGATTCATGAATCAACGTGTGTATAGCTTTCTGCGGATCATCCCCGGTATGGCGATATTCATCTTCACGTGGAGCTTCTGTTTCCCCGGAATAGCTCAGCCATCCATGCCGCGCGCATCTTCCGTGTGGGCTCTTCCTTTTTCCGAGCCTTTCACTCTTACTCAAGGTTTTGCCCCACCTGGTAAGCCGTGGCTTTCGGGCTCACGAGGGATATGGGTCAAGGTCGGAAGTGAGGATCCTTCGCTTCGCTCCCCGTGCAACGGAACGGTAGTCTTTGCCGGGATGCTCGCCGGACGTGAGGTTCTTTCCATTGATTGTGCGGGAATCCATTCCACTTTTGAGCCAGCAACTTCTTCCCTCCGCATTGGCGAGGCCGTGCAGCGTGGGCAGCGCATCGGTGAAATTGCCCCGCACAAGCAGGAGGATTCGCATATGCGGAAAGGCGATCTTCACTGGGGCGCGAAAGTCAGTCGTTACCGCTACATCAATCCGCTCAGGATGCTCCAAGGACACCCTCAGCTGAAAACTCTGCGATGAGCACTAAGCCCTAGGATGCGCTTGTTTGTAGATCGCGCTCAGGCGCTGAGCATCCACATGCGTATAACGCTGAGTTGTTTGAAGTGAAGAATGTCCAAGCATTTCTTGCACGGCCCTGAGGTCTGCACCTCCAGCCAGAATATGCGTCGCTGCAGTGTGACGAAGAGCGTGAGGGGCAAGGTCTCGCACACCGGCCTGCGCGCACATTCGATGGATCATCGCGCGGATCACACGAGGGTCAATGCGCTTTCCCTTATCTCCAACAAAGAGAGCACGTCCCGCCTCGGGAATCGCCAAACTCGTGCGACCATGAGAAAGCCATGCTTGCAGTGCGGACAAACACGCGCGTGTAAAAGGAACGACTCGTTCTTTATTCCCCTTACCGATCACCCTTAATGTCATGCCCTGTTGGTCAATCGACGTTGTCTCCAGCGAGCACACTTCACTCACGCGAATACCAGTCGCGTAAATCGTCTCAAGGATGGCCCAATCGCGTATCGCCGCCGGCGAATTCTCCTCGCGTGCGCGAGTGGCTGCAAAAGACAGGAGCTCGGCTGTATCGGAAGGGGTCTGAACCTGTGGAAGTTTTTGGTCCCCGCGAGCGCTGGTCACGAGCAATCCGGGATCGCTGTCAAGGTACCCGCGGCGATATGTCCAGGCAGTGAAGGAACGAATTGAAGCCGTTCTGCGAGAGATTGTCGATCGCGATTTCCCCTGTTGAACCAAACTGGCGAGCCAGGAACGAATGGCCCGAAGAGTGACGACGCGGCGGATGTTCTCTTTTGAGAGTTCACCGACCTGACAATAAGTAGTGAATGAACGCAGATCACTGATGTAGGCGCGAAGGGTGTGCTCTGATACCGCGAGATTGGCGCGCAAATACACGCCCCATGCATCGATCAAAGACTCCTCCACGGGGCAAGTCTATCGAGCTTGCCCAAGACTGCGATGCCAGCCGCGCTCATCGACACCGACGAATGCACTGAGCTGAAGTCGAGCGAGAGCGACCTTAACAGATTCTTCATCGAGGCCAGCCGCAACGGCAAGACGCTCGGTCGTCATGGAGCGTCTTTGGGGAAGAGCCTCATAGACGCGGCGCAGCAGCGGTTCGAGGGAATCAACAAGGCCATCAGGAGCAGTAGGTTCTCCGAACAATGGAAGCTCTTGGATCTGTGAAGTGTTCCCCTCCCCTATCATTTCGAGGACATCGGCATAGTCACGGATTAGAGTTCCCCCATTGCGAAGCAAATCATGGACTCCGCGCGAAGCTTCGGAATGTACAGATCCGGGGATCCCACCAACGGGTGTTCCTTGCTCGAGCGCCCAGCGAGAGGTTGCCAGCGCCCCTGAACGCGGTGAGGCCTCGACAACGACAACTCCGCTTGCAGCTGCTGCAATCAAGCGGTTTCTTCCCAAGAATCGCCACTTTGCAGGGCGGAATGTGCATGGAACTTCAGAGATGAGCGCACCCCCACAGGCAAGGATCGTTCGAAAGAGATCCGTGTTGCATGCGGGATAGAGATTGCCCAATCCACCAGCCATGAACGCACATGTGTAGCCAGCTACGTCAACGCTCCCCTGGTGAACATAGGAGTCAATACCGATCGCTCCGCCAGAAATTGTGCCGAATCCCCGATGAGAAAGCTCTCGGGAAAGTTCACGAGCAACGCTGTTCCCGTAATTTGAAGACGCGCGAGCGCCCACAATCGCAATTGACGACCGCGTCGAGAGCTCCCCGAGAACCCAGAGCATTCGAGGCGCGCTCTGCCCAAGTTTGACAAAGCCCTTCGGCCACTTGTCATCTTTTGGCAAGACGATGTGGCCACCGATTTTTTCCAAGATGGCCAGCTCGACGTCGGGTTGAGCCGCAAGAGCCCGGGGCCTCCATCTTTTCCAACAAGACCTGTAAGCATCTTCAATGCTTCTGAGTGTGCCAGGGATAGAGACCTGCTCTGCAAGGAGCCAGCGCTTCGCTTCTTCATCACCCAATGCGCTTCGAAGAGCTTCAAGTTGGGTATCCGCGGGCTCGCTGATGCAGTTCCACCACACCTCGTCCAGCAGTTGCTGATTATCCGATTCCATAGTGTTCGCCTCCTTGGCGAAGCTGGAGTGCGCAGGAGAATTCCTCCAGCCCGATCGTGTTTTTTCCAGAGAAATCAGCACAGGTCCACATCAGTCGAAGAAGGCGATCTGCGCCTCGCATGGAAAGTTCTCCCCGGTCAACAGAGCGATCTATTAGGGACAAAATCCGTTCCGAAGGTGGGTGTGTCGAACGGATCCATGAACCGTCCACGTCCCGATTGAGCTTCCAGGGAGTATCTCGCAATCGCCGCAACGCTCGTTCGCGAGCCTCGCAAACTTGTTCCTTCAAAGATGCGGAGGTGAAGTCTGCAGCGCATTTCAAGTCGGCTTGTGTGGGTACCCTCATCGACAAAGTGATGTCAATACGATCGATGAGAGGCCCCGAGAGGCGCCCCAAATAGCGCCGTCGTTGCAGGGACGAACACGTGCAACTCTTCGTTCGTCCGCCTAGATGTCCACACGGGCATGGATTCGTCGCCAAAACTAATTGAAAGGACGCGGGATAGGACGCAACATGACCCGAACGCTGGATTCTGACCCAACCAGATTCAATGGGCTGGCGTAATGAGTCCAAGACCGCAGGCGCAAATTCAGTGGCCTCATCGAGAAAGAGAACTCCTCCGTGGGCAAGAGATACAGCTCCTGGACGAATACAACTGCTTCCCCCACCGACCATTGCAGGAATCGACATGGAGTGATGAGGGGATTGGAAAGGCGCGTGGTCAAGGAGCCCTCCTGCAGGAAGATCCCCGGCAAGGGAATGAATCGCACTTGCGGTCAAAGCATCGCTCTCACTTAACGCTGGAAGAATCGAAGGAATTCGAGAAGCGATCATCGTTTTCCCACTTCCAGGTTCACCAATCAGCATCAGATGGTGGCCACCCGCAGCAGCAAGAGCAACGGCGTCCACAGCAGCGTTATGCCCGCGAACTTGAGAAAAATCGATCTCTGCGCGAGTCAGACAGGGGCTTTCTCCCGCTTCGTTTCGTTGTGGCCGCGATCCCGTGTTTCCAGAAACTCCCACGATCCGAGCTCGGGTTGCTTCTCCCCCGAATGCGCGAACAAAATCAGCAAGATGAGCAAAGGAACGCACCTCGATTCCCGGAACGAGTGAAGCTTCTTCGCGCGCCTCCTGTGGAACATAGACCCGAGTGATCCCAGCACGCCTGGCCGCAATCACTGCTGGCAGGACTCCAGGAATGGTATGAAGGCTTCCATCCAGTCCAAGCTCGCCAATGAAAACCTCTCCAGCGACACCCTGAGGTCTGATCTTTGATGAGGCTAGGAGAATAGATACAGAGATCGCGAAATCAAAACCCGAACCTGATTTTGGCAAACCGGCAGGTGAAAGTCCCACTGTCACATGGCGATCCAGTACTTCCAACTCGCACGCTTGAAGCGCTGAGCGAACGCGATCGCGTGCTTCTCGCAGCGAGGCATCTGGAAGCCCGACAAGGGTGAAGGTTACTAATCCGCGGCCCACGTGTGTTTCGACATCAACGATTGTCCCATCGAGGCCAACCAAAGCGACAGCTCGCGTGCGTGCAAGGAAGGAACTCATGCGACGCCCCTCACCCACTCGATTTTCGGGGGATAGCGATCGAAATCGACTCTCCCTCCTTCACGCACGTCTTTCGCGCACCCCCGCGGGACAGTTAGAGCAATGACATCAATGCGGAGCTTGGAAAAGGATGAGTGCTGACGTGCCCATCGGGCGGCAAGGCGGCGTAACTGGAGTATTTTGCGCGTGTCAACAGACTCCAGTGCGCTCCCGTACATCGTGCCGATTCGTGTGCGAACCTCGACAACGACAGCTGTTCGTCCTTCGCGCGCAAGGATGTCGAGTTCTCCGCGCCGAGAATCACGCCAATTCCGTTCAAGAACCTCTAGACCATTGTCTTCGATGAAGCGGCAGGCATACTCTTCCCCTGCCTGGCCAAGGTATTTTCTGTGATCCACCATTGCTCCTTCCTCTTAGAGGAAGAATGGCAGGCACAGCACGCAAAAATGAGGCAGGAAGGGGATTCTGTGGAAAACGCCGTTTAGACGTCATCCTGTGGATAAAGCCGTTTTCTAAACAACAATAGGCCGCCAGCTTCCTGCGACCGAACCTTACTGGAGTGTGCTTACGCGAGAGGAAGTTCAGGCTTGTTGAGTTCCTCGACGTTGACGTCCTTGTAGGTAACAACGCGAACAGAGTGAACGAAACGCGACGAACGATAGATATCCCAGACCCAAGCATCAGTCAGGGTCAACTCAAAGAAAATATCGCCGCCGACAGGTCGAGCTTGCACATCAACATGGTTGCACAGGTAGAAACGGCGTTCGGTCTCGACAACGTACTTAAAGAGTCCGATGACGTCGCGATATTCGCGGAAAAGCGCTAGTTCGAGATTATTCTCGTAAGATTCAATATCGTTCGACATGACCGCCTCCTGTGTTGCTCTCAGTATCTTAGAGGGCCACAGTGTCTTTTATTCGTCGACACCCGGAAGTTTCCACGAGCGCCGATGAAAGTCAGAAGCTCCAAGCTCGCGAAGTCCGCGAATATGAGCCGCTGAGGAATACCCCTTATTCCCGGCCCAGTCATACCCCGGGTCCGCGCATTCCATCATCAACCGGTCGCGATATACCTTCGCTGCTATAGAGGCTGCCGATACAACCGCACATTGCGCATCTGCTTTTACCCGTGTCACAACAGGTGGAACAGCAATATCGGGATAGGAAGGGCCGTCAAAACCGTCAAAAAGATCCGGCGAGTCACTCAGCCACTCATGGCTTCCATCCAAAATGATGACATCGGCACTGAAACCACGAGCCTGGGCAGCCTTCATGGCTCGACGCCCCGCCAGTCTCAAGGCTGCAACAATTCCAAAACGATCAATCTCAGTGTTACTCGCCTGCCCGATTTCAATGCAAGGACTCCACTCATAGACCGGCTCGTACAAGGCCTCGCGCGCACGAATAGTGAGCATTTTTGAGTCGGCAAGCCCGGGAAGGACATCGACTCCGGTAGGAGGCGCAAAAGCAAGACCGACGCATACCGGGCCTGCAAGCGCACCTCGCCCGACCTCGTCCATTCCTGCAACAACACCGAAGCGAGACTGCAGTTCTTGCTCCCACTCACGCGTGGGCCGCAGCTTAGCTGAGCGCCGTTGAGAAGCCTGCGAAGATGACGTCATTGAGGATCAGGCACTCCGGAGAAAACCGAGCGATCTCCAAGCCACGTCATGCGGTTGGTCGGCCAAATAACCGCAAATGCACGCCCCACCACTGCGCTTTCGGGAACGTAGGGGGACTGTCCGTTCCCCATGTGGTAGCGAGAGTCTGCCGAGTTTGTTCGGTTATCCCCCATCACCCACAGGTGCCCTTCGGGGACAGTGACGTCAAAAGTCATCGACGAGGCCGGACCTGAGCTGGCAAGGTAGGGTTCGCTAATCGCGACACCGTTAACTTCGATCTTGCCTTCTGCCGTGCAACAGGTGACATGGTCCCCGCCAAGTCCAATCACACGCTTGACCAAGGTCTGTTCACCGCCGGCAGGAAGAATTCCCGTAAATTCGGCGATCTTTCGAAGCGGGCTTGAGCTCTTCGTATCATTTTTCGACAGCCACCCGAGAGTGTCATCGAAGACGACCACGTCACCACGTCGGATATCACCGGTGTACTGCGAGACTCGAGAAACAGCGATCCGATCGTGTTCGATCAAGGTGTTGCGCATCGAGGCGGAAGGGATCCAAAAGACCTGCACAAGAAAAGCGCGAAGCAGCGAAGAAATGACAAGGGCGCAGATGATGATGATCGCCATCTCCCGCAGCCAATTGAGAGGGTTCTTGCGTGCGCGACGCTCAGCACGCTCGATGTCTTTGATCGAGGGGCCGTGAGCGACTGGCATTCGTACACTTTTTTCGCGCGTTCCACGGCGGCTCATAGTCGGTTCCCTTTCCTTTTACTACCGTAAATTCTCACACGTATGCGAAAACCCGGCATCCTTAAGGATACCGGGCTTAAATCGCGAGTGAGTGTCACTCGGCAGATCCGGAGCGGTGCTCCTTGATCTTTGCAGCCTTACCGTGGCGCTCACGCAGGTAGTAGAGCTTTGCGCGGCGCACATCGCCCTTGACGACAACTTCGATCTTGTCGATCGTCGGTGCGTGCAGGGGGAAGGTACGCTCAACACCGACACCGAAGGAAATCTTACGGACGGTGAAGGTTTCGGACACACCGTGGCCACGGCGAGCGATAACGACGCCCTGGAAAACCTGGATACGCGAACGGTTACCTTCGATAACCTTCACGTGAACCTTGACGGTGTCACCGGAACGGAAAGCAGGGATGTCTTCGCGCAGCGAAGCTGCATCGACGGCGTCCAGCTTTTGCATGTTTACTCCTTGACGCTTCTGCCGCAGGTCAGTCACGTCTCTTCGGCAGGTCAAGCCTGCGATCGTGAATATGTCCGTATGATCCGGCGGCCCCCCGCGGCAGGTTACGCCACACACAGACCGTTCAAGTTTGCCACATTCTTTGAGGAAAAGAACAGTGCCGAGAGAAAAAACCTGCTCGAAAAACGGTGATTTGCCTTACGGAAGAGCGAGTTAGACGCCTTCAGGGCGAACCATCACCACATCAGAGGCATCGACGTGATCATTGAGTCGGAAATGACGTCGCCCGGCCTTCTTGAAACCGTGTTTGTGATAGAAACGCTGCGCGCGCTCGTTGTAGATGTGGGTTCCCAAGACGATCTGCGTCGCGCCTTCTTGGCGAACTGCGTCAATCGTGTGCTCAAGCAAAGCTCCCGCGATTCCGCTGCCGTGCACATCGAGATCCGCATAGCACTTCGATAGGTATGCCGCATGCTCGTCAAGGGGGTATTTTCCATTTCCCCTCGGCATATCTGCTGGAGCATTAAGGAAGACTAGAGAATAGGCAATGAGTACTCCGTCGCTGCAGGCAACAAAGCACCGCGCGCGTTCATCAGCGAGATACTTCGCAAAAACCTCGGGAGTCAGCCCCGTGCGGATAAAGTCCTGCGCGGCCTCGGCGGGGATCATATCAGGCACGGCGAGGGGGAAGGTTCGTGAGGCAAGCGCACTGATTGCCTCGGCCTCTTCTTTCTTCGCGCGACGAATCTCAACAGTCCTGAACCCATCATCGCAAACGAGCAGGCCGTGCGCCGCAATAACTTCACGGTCGCGAGTTGAAAGCTGATGTGGATCGATACGCGAAATAATGTCGGGACGTCGGCGAGTGGTTCGTTCAAGCGAACGGTCACTCCTCCATCGTTCGGTCTTCGCGTGATCTCCGCTCATGAGAACCGATGGAACCTCAAGTCCTCGCCATGACTGAGGTTTCGTGTAGACCGGGTACTCCAAAAGTCCAATGCCACTGTGTGATTCCTCAACCAAAGAATCGGGATTCCCGATCACACCGTCAAGCAAGCGTCCAACGGCCTCGACAAGCACAAGCGCGGCCACTTCTCCCCCGTTGAGGACATAATCGCCGATCGAAAATTCTTCAACGACGAGGCCGCGGCTTCGGTAGTGGTCAGCGACGCGTTGGTCGATTCCTTCATAGCGCCCGCACGCCACAATGATGCGATCAAAAGCTGCGAATTCTTGGGCTTTCTTTTGGGTAAAAGGAATACCGGAGGGAGTGGGGACGGCTAATACGCAATTTGTGGAGTCACCGACAATATCGTCGAGCGCCTCACCCCAAACATCGGGCTTCATGACCATTCCAGCGCCGCCACCGTAGGGAGTGTCGTCAACTGTTCGGTGGCGATCATGAGTCCACTCGCGCAAATCATGAACGCGAATATCTAAGTGTCCACTAGTTCTTGCTTTACCCATGAGGGAAAGGTCAAGAACAGAAAAGTACTGCGGGAAAATACTGATCAGATCAATGCGCATTCGTGGTTTCTTCCCTGCTCGAATCAGCGTGCTTCAACGACGTCGTCGTCAAAAAGACCAGGCAGCGGATCGATGGTGACGGTTCCACCCTCGACATCAACCTCGGGAACGATTTGGTGAACAAAAGGAACCATCACAACACCACTCTGAGTTGCGACTAAGAGCAGATCTTGGGCCGCTCCCATTTGAATTCCCTTAACGGTTCCCAAGGTCTGGCCTTGCAGATCAAGTGCTTGCAGGCCTTTGAGCTGGTGAGGATACCAGGCATCTTCTTCTTCGCGTTCGTCGGTCAGCAGACGTACGCCTCGAAGAGCTTCTGCGCCTTCGCGGTCGCTCACTTCCTCGAATAAGGCGACCACGCGTTCTTTATGCTGACGGATGGAGCGAAGCGTCAGCTCGGGCATGGACTGCTCCGAGGTTTCAAAAACTGTCCCGCTGATGAAAAGTTCGGGATCATCACTTCGGATATCGAGAATCACTTCCCCGCGCAGTCCGTGTGCGGGGCCAATCAGTGCTGCCGTCATAAGCATGGGAAAGTCCTTGTCATAGGAACGACAAACGGGGACCTGATCGAGCCAGGTCCCCGTTTGAGATCACTGCGTTGTCACTCGCGGTCGGTGTCAACAACATCAACGCGAACATTCCCTCGCGGGGAGAGTGCGTTGACCACCGTGCGCAGCGCACGAGCCGTGCGACCACCACGACCGATGACACGTCCCAGATCCTCAGGGTTCACGCGAACCTCAAGCATCTGCCCGCGACGCATGGAACGGGATGAAACCCGCACGTCTTCGGGGTGGTCAACAATTCCGCTGACCAGGTGTTCGAGTGCATCAGCAAGCATAATCAGGCTTCCTCGCCGGCTTCTTCTTCAGCCTTGGGCTCTTCTGCAGCTTCTTCAGCGGCAGCGGCCTGTGCGGCTTCTTCTTCAGCCTTGCGAGCAGCTTCTTCCTCAGCCTTCTTGGCGGAGGCGTCTGCCTTGCGCTTTTCAGCAGCGGCTTCGGCGTCCTTGATGGCCTGAGCAGCAGCGGCTGCCTTGTCGGCATCTGCGTACTGAACGCGGGACACTGCGTCAGCCTTGCCATTGAAGCGAGCGATATCGCCGGTCAGGACGAGCAGGTTACGAACCTGGTCCGAGGGCTGTGCGCCCACGCCGAGCCAGTACTGCACGCGGTCAGACTTGATCTCGATGGTCGAGGGGTTCGGGGTCGGATCGTACAGACCGACCTCTTCAATGACGCGGCCGTCACGCTTCTTGCGCGAGTCAACGACAACGACACGGTAAACGGGTGCATGGATCTTGCCCATGCGCTTCAAACGAATGCGAACTGCCACTGTTGTGGTCACTCCTGTTTCAAATCGGTGTGGGACAGACATACGTCAGGTAGGGAAACACAAACGATGATTATCCCGGGACGCGACGAACTCAGATGAGAGGGCTCTTCGCACGTCGAGTACAGCGAACAATTATGCCAGTAATAAAGGGTTATTCCAAGCCGATTGGCATAAAGACTTCAATCCTGGCGGTGGTCTTCATCACCGCCAAGATTGAATCCGAGCCTACACCGAGGCGACAAGCATTCCTTCGCGGCAAATCTGCGTCGGATGAAGAAGAGCGTCAACCGAGCGCGAGGGGCATTGCTCATAAATCATCAGATCTGCGATCCCGCCAACAAAACCCGCAGTGGATCTTAGATACTGCCGAGCTTTGAGCGTTGCACGCGACAGGATCTCATCGGCTGGAACTCCCAAGTTGGCCCATGCGTCAAGTTCACTGCGAATACTCCCGGGCTCTTGATAACCACCGGTATCACTTGCCGGCAAAATCGTTATCCCCGAGTCGAAAAGAAGCTGCGCCTGTTCATATCGATTCTTCGATAGCCCCATCATCGTCGCCGAGTAACGCGGATACTTGATGCGGCTCCGCTCGGCAAACTCCCCAAAAAGCTCGCGTTGCAGCATAGTGACTGACACTGCTACGCCCCGGGAACATGCCTCCGCAATCTGGTCGCGATCCATTCCGCTGGCGTGTTCAATATTGTCCACTCCAGCTTCTAAGAGATCATCAATGACGCGATGAGAAAAGGCGTGAACAGCGACGCGGCCACCTGACTCGTGCACCGCCGCGACGGCCTCGACAAGCGCACCGCGAGGCCACAAAGGCTCAAGATCCGCGTCCCTTCCCCTACTGCGATCGATCCAGTCCCCCACAATCTTCACCCAGCCGTCGCCACGTGCCAGTTCTTCAAGCGCAACCGCAGTAAGATCCCTGGCATCCTCAACCTCGCGAGCAAGGCCTCGGATATAACGCTTCGGGCGAGCGATGTGACGACCGCATCGAATAAGGACTGGTAGGCCGGCTTCGCCTTGAACCCACGAGGTATCGACGGGAGAACCGCAATCGCGCAGAAGTGTCACACCCGCACTGAGCTCAGTGCGAAGCTGTCCGCGCTGTTCATCTGCACTCAGAACGCGGGCACCGTGACCGACACCGATATGACAGTGCGCATCGACGAGGCCGGGGGTAGCCCACCCACGTACAACCTGTGCTCCTCGCGGAATAGTATCAACGGGCGAAATGACCGGATTGAGGGCCCACACACCGCGAACCCAACCTGATTCGGTCAATAAGTGCCCGTCAAAATACATCAGGAACGGCCGAGCATTCGACGGATATCTTCAGGAAGATCATCCAAAGTCGGGCGAGGGCCTTCTTGCGGAGCTTCACTCACACCGAAAGCTGAACTCGAGGGCGCACTTGAACGCTGTTCTGGAGGAAGCAGGGCCTCGAGTTCTTGTTGACGACGCTTTGCAGGGTTACCACTACGCGCCTTCTTGGCCACGCGTGCCCTCTGAGCACGGTCCTTACGAGCTTGCGCCTTCTGCTTTGCTTTTCCGCCGCTTCCGGGCATGGATCCCATTCCGGGCATTCCTCCCGGTCCCATCTGACCCATTTGCCCCATCATGGTTTTCGCGGCTTCAAAACGCTTGACCAGATTATTAACCTCAGCAACCGTGACGCCAGAACCGCGAGCAATACGAGCACGGCGCGAACCGTTGAGAATCGAAACATCTGCGCGTTCGGCAGGGGTCATCGAGCGAACAATCGCCTCGACGCGATTCACCTCGCGTTCATCGAAGTTCTCAAGCTGATCACGCATCTGGGCCATTCCGGGGATCATTCCCAGAACTTTCTTCATTGAACCCAGCTTGCGGACCTGTTGGAGCTGGCTGAGGAAGTCGTCCAAGGTGAGTTCACCGGACATGGCCTTCTTCGCCATCTTCTCTGCTTCTTCAGCATCGAGGCGCTTTTCGGCCTGCTCGATGAGCGTCATAATGTCGCCCATATCGAGAATACGATTGGCCATGCGATCTGCATGGAAACGCTCAAAGTCATCCAGGCCTTCGCCTGTTGATGCAAAGAGGATGGGCGCACCCGTCACGCCTCGGACAGAGAGCGCAGCACCGCCTCGGGCGTCACCATCGAGCTTGGAAAGAACAACGCCCGTAAAGCCCACACCATCACGGAAAGCAGTCGCCGTATTAACAGCGTCCTGACCAATCATCGCGTCCAGGACAAACATGACTTCGTGGGGGTTGACGGCCTCGCGAATGGCAATGGCCTGGGCCATCATTTCTTCGTCAACACCCAAGCGGCCAGCGGTATCGACGATCACAACGTTGATACCGTTCGTAATCGCATAGTCAAGGCCCGAGCGAGCGACTTGAACCGGATCGCCGACACCATTACCGGGCTGCGGTGCCCACACCTGAACGCCCGCACGCTCACCGACGATTTGCAGCTGACCAACCGCATTGGGGCGCTGGAGGTCCGAAGCAACGAGCAAGACAGACTTGCCTTCTTCGCGCAGCCACTTTCCCAGCTTTCCGGCCAAAGTCGTCTTACCTGCACCCTGCAGACCAGCGAGCATAAAGACGGTGGGACCACGCTGAGCGAAGTGGAGTTCTCGGGTTTCACCGCCAAGAATCTCAACCAGTTCATCGTGAACGATTCGAACGACTTGCTGACCAGGATTAAGCGCGCGAGAGCGCGCCGCTCCATAGGCCTTCTCGCGAACCTGCGTCGTGAACTCGCGAACAACGGGCAGGGCGACGTCGGCGTCCAAGAGTGCACGGCGAATCTCGCTGATGGTCTGATCAACGTCAGACTCGGTCAAAACACCGCGCGAACGCAGCCTCTTAAAAGACGCTGTCAAACGATCAGACAGATCCGAGAAAGCCACTGTGACTACTCCTCACGAGCACAAAAATACAGAACCAGGTTTTAAGGGTAGTGGGTTCTAGCCCACGATCGCATCAACAAACGAGGTCGGGTCGAAAGGTGCGAGGTCGTCTGGACCCTCTCCAAGCCCAACAAACTTCACAGGAACGCCCAGAGTTCGCTGGACAGAAACAACGATTCCACCCTTCGCTGAACCGTCAAGCTTCGACAAGACAATGCCCGTTACCCCTGCAACCTCAGCAAACACTTCTGCCTGTCGCAAACCGTTTTGACCGGTGGTTGCATCCAAGACCAAGAGGACTTCGCTTACGGGCGCATGTTTTTCCATCACGCGCTTAACTTTGCCAAGTTCATCCATGAGCGCCGACTTCGTTTGAAGTCGACCAGCCGTATCCACCATGACGATGTCGCAACCTCGGCGGATTCCTTCTTCAACCGATTCAAAAGCAACTGATGCGGGGTCCGCACCCTCACGCTCAGAACGGACAACGTCCACACCCACGCGGCTTCCCCATGTTTCGAGCTGTTCAGCTGCAGCGGCGCGGAAAGTATCCGCTGCACCAAGGAGAACCTCGTGTCCTTCGGCGCGGAAAATACGCGCCATTTTTCCGGTTGTCGTGGTCTTACCGGTACCGTTGACGCCAACCATCAAAATCGTTGCGGGGACCCGAACAGCATCAACCTCGCGAACATCAAGGTTGACGGAGCGGTCCATGTCTGGCCCAACAAGCTTGAGTAGTTCTTCACGCAAGAGAGCACGAACGACCTGCGGATCTGACGTATTTTCCACCTTGACGCGCGTACGAAGCGCCTCCATGAGCTCTTCGGTTGCGTCCAATCCCAAGTCTGCGATCAGCAGGGAGTCTTCAATTTCTTCCCAATCGGTAGCCGAGAGGTCTCCCCTGGACAGAAGGGAAAGCAGGGACTTGCCCAGCGCTCCGGAGCGCGCCAGACGCGCACGGAGACGTCCCATGCGTGAAGGAATCGATTCGGGAACCTCAACTTCTTGGACGGGTTCTTCCGAGGCCGAGGCAGGCTCAACGCTCGCCTCCCCCTCCGCGTCGGCCTCTTCACCGGCAAGGGGGCCGGCGCGAATCTGCTCAGCCTCGCCCGCCTCGCTTTCTCGGGGTTCCTCAGGTGCGGCCTCGGCAGGCAGCTGCGTAGGCGTGGCGGGAGGAAGCTGGGCATCCTTGGGCTTACGTGAGCGCGCGATGGCAAGAATCGCGCCAACGAGCACAACAATGACTCCCACCAAAATGATGGGGGCCACCGGGTTATGAACAAAATCCATGAGAGCCTGCATGGGTCAATCTTTCCTCAGGTCTTCCTTCTTAGGCTTCTTCCGTTGGTGCGACGTCGCTCGAGGCACCACTTTGCGACTTGCCAAGCTGGCGAGGGGCAGACTTCGCGTGAGAGCCTCGACGGCTTGCAATGTCTTCAATGCGTTCGGTCATTGCTTCAACAGCCTCGAAACCAGGGAGGCCATCGGCAACCATGTAACCGCGAGAACTACGAGAGCTATCAAGCACGTTCCTCATATTCTCTTCACGGACGCTGATCTCGGGAATCTGGGTCGGAATCTCCTGGTTGGATTGACTCTTCAAATGGTCTTTCCATTGATCAGCACTACGCCTATGCAGGGCGAAGCCCAAGATGACCGCTGCGGCAATAGCAAGCATGACGATCATGGTGACGATGTAGACCGCAATTCCTTCAATCATGTCTTAACTTTCCCATCAGTGACGCAGCTATGCCAAGTGCACGCCCTATTCATTCAGGCGTTGAGAGACCACGCGAGTTACGCCGTCCCTCATGGTGACGCCGTACAGAGCGTCAGCAATTTCCATTGTTCGTTTCTGGTGCGTGATGACAATCAGCTGCGAGGTCGCGCGCAATTCTTTGAAGATCTCCAGCAAGCGCGAGAGATTAATGTCATCTAGGGCTGCCTCAACCTCGTCCATCACGTAGAAGGGAGAGGGACGAGCCTTAAAGATCGCAACAAGGAAAGCTAGGGCTGCAAGAGAGCGCTCGCCACCCGAAAGGAGTGAGAGACGCTTGACTTTCTTGCCGGCGGGTCGGGCCTCAATTTCGATCCCCGTATCGAGCATCGAATCGGGATCAGTCAAGACAAGATGGCCCTCTCCACCTGGGAAGAGAACATTAAAAGTGTGTTCAAAGTGCTTCGCGGTGTCGTTCCATGCTTCTTCGAAGGCTTCTTGAACTAGGCGATCGACATCTTCGACGATATGGAGAAGATCTGCCTTAGATTTTTTGAGGTCGTGTACCTGGGCAACGAGGAATTCGTGCCGCTTAGCCAAAGCCGCATGTTCTTCCAAAGCAAGAGGATTGACACGGCCCAGCTTTTCGAGTTCTTTGAGGGCTTGGTCAAGGACTTTCACTTGTTCTTCACGCACATAGGGCCGTGAAGGCACAGACTCTTCTGTTTCTTGGGCAGGCTGTCCTTCCTCATTCGAATCTGCATCCTCTGGACCGACCTGGTCGAGTGCGTCCTCGGTGAGGATGGGAACTAGATTATGCGGGCCATAGTGTTCGATGAGGTCATCTGCTTCCATGGAGATCTCTTCCAAAGAACGTGCCTCAAGTTGCTCGACACGCATCCGTAATTCCGCACGCAGAATCTGAGCCTGTTGGGAGGCAAGAGTGAGCTCAGAAATTTGGGCTCGTACGGCGTCAAGTTGGGCGCGAACGCCCGCAAGTTTCTCCGAGTCTTCACGCCGCGCCACTTCGATCGCATCGCGACGTCCCTTTGCGGCGGCAACTGCCCTTTGCGCATATTCGAAGCCCAGCTGTGCCTCTTCTAGAACGCCTTGAGCGCGAGCGAGTTCCCGCTTACGCCGCTCTTCCCTGTGCTGGTAAGCAATTCTTTCCTCGCGGCTACGCGCTGCCGCCTGCCGAAGATTACGGGCGCGCGAGGCCGCGCCTCGTGATTCTTCTTCTGCTGCACGCAAAGCGAGGCGCGCCCCAGTTTCTTCCTCCCGCGCTGCTCGCGCTGCAGCTGCGCGTTCTTCGGCGAGGCGAGTCGCGGCATCGAGATCAACATCTGGAGCTTCAAGTGCGCCGGTGCGCGCGCGTTCCTGCGCATTTTCGTGGGCGATGCGCGCCTGCTCAAGTTGTTCTTCGGCGCGTTTCAGGGTCTCTTCGGCACGCGTTGTTTCCGCGTGAGCGGCGCGAGCAGCACTGTGAACGCGAGCCGCCTCCTGTGCGATCTTCGCTTGACGCGCGTCCTCTTCACGAAGCGCCTTGAGCGCGTCATTTGCTCCTCGCACGGCTTGGTCAAGAGCAGCGTTGGCTTCGCTCAGTTGTTTTTGAGCATCATTTTCCCGCTTTAGTGCTTCCGCAGCCGCAGCCGCTGCTTCCTCATACTGTGCCCGCAATGCAAGGGGCGAAGCACTCTCCTCCCCCGCTACCAGCACGGACGAGTGCGTCACAAGGTCCCCGTGCACGGTTGCCACGCACTCAATTTCTGGGCGGGCAATAGCAACTTGCGCGTCTTCAATGGTCTGCGACACCCACGAGCCCTCAAGGAGCACATCAAGAAGAGCAGAAAAACGCTCCGAGGTGACGGCGTCTCTGGCCCATTTTCCCGGAATTCCCTCAAGTGGAACCGGCTTGCGGGTAGTCGCCGCGCAATCTGCGATGAGAAAACGGACTTGTCCCTGGCCACGCTCGTTGGCATCGCGAAGGTTTTCCCACGCGTGCTCGCGTGTATCCATCACCAAGGCGTCTGAGAAGGGGAAAAGCAGCTGAGCAATTGCGTTCTCATATCCGGCATCGACATGAACGCCACTGGGCAGATCGCCCATCGATCCCTTGGCTTCCATAAACGAGGCGGTACCATCGCTGGGAGTGAGAGTTTGAGCGAGCGCATCACGGCGCGCTTCCCAACGCGCGCGTTCAGCTCGGGCGTCGCGCTCACGTGCAAGCAGTGCATCGACCTTTTCGCGTGCTTCTTCTCGAGTTTTTTGTGCAGCGTTGAGTGCTTTCGATGCAAGCGAATCGTTGCTGGGATTATCTTCCGAGTAGGCTTGCGCTTCCTGCGCGGCCTTCGCCTCACGCTCTCGGGCCGCTTCTACCTGGGTCTTCGCACGCTTTGCTTCCGCCTCTGCGGCATCGAGGCGCGAAGACGCCGAGGCAAGACCCGCACTGAGACGCGCACTGGCCTCGCGATAGTCGGCGAGGAGTCGGTTTGCTTGCGCCAAGGCACGCTGGGCCTCGTCATCGAGGCGTTCGGCTTCACCGCGAAGACGAAGAGCCTCGTCCACCCGATTCTGGGCGCTTTGGACTCGTTGAAGAATCTGTGCGTCCTCGTGGCTGGCAGCTTGAGCGCGTTCATCCAAGGATGCGGGGTCTTCGGTTTGAGGGGCCAATTCTGGCTGGGAATGGGTTAAAACGCGCTCGCGAGCGATCGTCATGGTGGCATCGAGACGCTGGACAATTGCTGTAAGTGATTGCCATTCTTCCATTGCCTGTGCAACCTGCGGATGCCTGAGGCGTTCTTCTTCTTCCAGGCGTCGAATATCGGCGCCCCGCAGTGTTTCTTCCTCTTGCAGCTGAGCTAAGCGCTCGTGCTGGACGTCCGCATCATCAGATCCGCGCTGAAGCCGATCTCGAGCGATCACCAGATCATCGGCAAGAAGACGTGCTTTTGCGTCCCGTACACGCGCTTGAATGAACGAGGCTCGACGTGCAATCTTCGCTTGGCGTGCAAGAGGACGCAGCTGGCGCTCGATTTCTGAGGTGAGGTCAAGGACCCGGACCAGGTTTTGATCCATATCCCCGAGTTTTTTCAATGCGCGTTCTTTTCGCCTGCGGTGTTTGAGAACCCCCGCAGCCTCTTCAATGAAACCGCGACGTTCTTCCGGTGTCGACGACAAGATCGTGTCGAGCTGCCCTTGCCCGACAATAACGTGCATTTGGCGGCCCATGCCGGTGTCAGAGAGCAATTCTTGGATATCCAGGAGCCTGGCCGGGGTTCCATTAATTGCGTATTCGCTGCCACCGCCTCGGAAAAGAGTGCGACTGATAGTGACTTCGGAGTAGTCGATGGGAAGGAGACCGTCACTGTTGTCGATGGTTAAATCGACCTGTGCTCGTCCCAAGGGGGCACGACCTGAGGTTCCGGCAAAAATGACGTCGGCCATATTCGCGCCGCGAAGCGTTTTTGCACCCTGTTCACCCATCACCCACGCTAAAGCGTCGACGACATTGGATTTTCCAGAACCATTCGGACCGACCACGCAGGTGATCCCGGGTTCTAGGCGTAGAGTCGTTGCACTTGCGAAGGATTTGAATCCTCTCAGTGAAAGTGTTTTAAGGTGCACGAATCTAAGCCTAAAGCTTCCTGAAGATATTCAGCAGAATTTCGATCAACTTCCGTGTCCTTGAAGCATTTCCCGGACACATCGAATTGCTTCTTCACGCTCGATGCCCTGAGCGCGGACATGGATGTGCTGGCCCTGACGAACCCCCAAAGACATGAGTTCCAAAACAGAGGAAGCATCAACATCATTGATCCAGACCTGCGCGTCAATTGGAGCAAGAGCTCGGACAAGAAGCGCGGCAGGACGGGCATGCAAGCCAGCAGGGTCACTGACTGTCATTTCTTCTTCAAGAATCTGCTGCGAGGTAATTTCAAAAATTCGTGACGATGAAGATGGCTCCAAAACGACACTCGTGATGTGAGCAATTTCAGTGCGGGCACGCTCCGCCAAGTCGATGGCGCTTTGACAGGCAGCAACCGCCACTTGGGCAAGCCCAATGCCACCGTGAGCTGCAACCGCAGCAGCGACCGTACCTTCGACCAAGGGGGCAGTCACACACATGCAATCTTTCGGATTCCCGCGTAGTTCAAGGACGGTCTGGGCGACCATGGTCGAAGAACCCAAGTCTGTCAGAAGAAGAACACCACGCCGGCACGAGTCGCTGCCGGGTTTGTGAATGCGTGCGAGCGCTCGATCAAGGGCATCTTCGACCTTGTTCATAGACGTGCCTAAACCACCAGTATCCTCCCCCGCAGCGATCTCGAAATGAATGTCCGGAGCCATTTGAGAGGCAAGTTCAACAACGCCTTCAGCAAGTTCCTGACTGTGCGAGATAATCACGAAAGCAACACACGCCATTGTTATGTCCTAATCGTCGGCGGCAGCACAGGCTGCCTGCATGATGATAATTGCTGAAGAAACAGCCCCCGGATCCACGTGTCCGATTGAGCGTTCTCCAAGATAAGACGCACGTCCTTTGAGCGCCTTCATCCCTTCGGTCAGTGCAGCTCCACGCTGCGCGGCGTGCGCAGCGTCTTGCAGTACCTCGTTGACGTCTTTTCCTTGAGAGGCCGATTCTCGTGCGATTTGCGCTGCGGGAAGCCACGCATCGAGCATAGTTTTGTCACCAGCACTTGCATTACCGCGCTGTGAAATTCCCTCGGCAATAGCCTCGTACAAGACTGCGATTGCCTCACTGGCTGGACAATCCCGATGCTGTGCAAGGGCGCGGCCGCCTCTAAGAAAACCAGTTCCGTACAGAGGACCGGAAGCTCCTCCAACATGAGTCATCAGAGCCTTAGCAACCAAGGTGAGTCCTTCGCACAACGAGTTCCACTCCGAATCTGCGAGGGCTTTCTCAACCTGTGTAAAACCACGCGTAATATTCGTACCGTGGTCACCGTCACCAATTTGGCGGTCGAGTTCTGTCAGGCTTTCTTCTTCGCGATGTAAAGAAGCTGCGCACAGGCGCATCCACTGGGCAAACCACTGTGTGTTGATGGTGTTCATTTCATTCACTCCATGCGGGGGCAAGGGTCGGAGCATCATAAAGGGTAAGGATATCCGGACGTGCGCGCATTAAGGTCAGCGACAAACCGTCCATATCGACACTGGTGACAAAACGCCCCCTCTTCATACGAGCGATCGTTTCGCCAGCGCAACGCGCATATTCTTCTACTGCGGAGCACGCATATGTCAGGTCTTCTTCTGGGGCAGATCCCAAGTTATTCACCAGAGCGATCAATGGTTCATTACCTGAAGGAATCTGACTAAAAACTTCATGAACAGCTCGCGAAATGACCTCGGAGCGCGCCGAATATGGAAGTGTTGAAATACCCTTTTCCCCGTGGATTCCAACTCCTATTTCAGCGTGCTCCTTGGCAAGATCGAAGGAGAGTTTTCCATCGGGAGTTGTAGGCGCACGGAAACAAACGCCAAAGCTGACGATTGTTTCTTCAATTTCGGCCGCAAGCTCGCAGAGCTCTTCGCTTGTCATTGCAAGCGATGCACCGGCACCAAGAATTTTCTCGTATAAGACTGTGCCTGCAATTCCTCGTGCCCCTTGTGAAACTCCGCGAGTTGCCAGGTCGTCATGAACGTATACCAGTGTGCAGGCAATTCCTGCGTCTTCGAGGAGTTCCGCTGCAACTTGGAAATTGAGCACATCCCCGGTGTAGTTCTTGACGATCGCAAGAACTTCTTCAGCGGGTGTCTCTTCAATCATTCGAGTGAAAAGCTGAGCAATATCCGGGGCAGAAGGCGCGGTGAAATGTTCCCCGGTCACGCACCCACTGAGCATCCCTTGGCCAAGAAAACCTGAATCCATCGGTTCATGTCCCCCGCCGCCGCCAGAAATCACGGCGACAGGAACAGAGGGCGATGAGCTCACGGCAAGCTCTGTGCGCGAGTGAGTCAACCCTATCTACCCCCTGAGCTGGACTTACTCAAAATCATGCCATGCTCGCCATGAAATTACTAGGGGCGAATTCCCATGAGACGCAGGACTTCTCCAGCTAAGAGAACCGAACCAAAAACAACAACGCCGGTTGCGGGTGCACTCTCGTCCCCGGCCTCGCCAAGGTTAACAGCAGCGGCAATTGCTTCGAGGATATCTTCGTGGACTTCCACGCGGTCTTCCCCGAAAACATCGCGCGCGATTTCGGCGATTTCTTCGGCGGGCTTTGCGCGCACTCCCGGCATCTGCGTGACCACGAGGGAGTCCAGGTAGGGCTCAACCTCACCGAGCACTCCTTCGATATCCTTATCCCCCATCCCCGAATAGACGCCAACAATGCGTTCAAAGTCGAAGGCCTCGGAAATGGATTCACCCAGGGTGTGTGCACCGGCAGGATTGTGCGCGGCGTCAACAATAATCGTCGGCGAGTGGCGCACGACTTGCAGGCGCCCCGGTGAAGTAGCGGCAAGCATTCCGGCCTCAACAAGGCGAGCATCCAGCGCACGCCCGCCCATGAAGGCCTCGACGGCTGCGATCGCAGCTGCAGCATTATTCGCCTGGTAGCTACCAAATAGGGGAACGAAAACGTCCTCATAGACTGCTGCGGGGGTACGGACGGTAATCATTTGCCCGCCGACCCCAAGCTGGCGATCGAGGACTTCAAAGTCTCGACCTTCGAGGCGAACAATTGCATCGACGCTGGCCGCACGCTCTGCGATCACCCGCAGGGCTTCTTCCTCTTGGCGGGCAACGATCACGATCTGACCGGGCTTGATGATTCCTGCCTTTTCTTCTGCGATCTCGCGAATGGTCGATCCGAGCCACTTTTCATGGTCGATCGCAATGGGCATGATGACGCTGACTCCGGCATCGATCACGTTCGTCGCGTCCCATCTTCCTCCCATTCCGACTTCGACGACGGCAGCATCGACGGGGTGATCAGCAAAGGCTGCGAAAGCCATAACAGTGAAGACTTCAAAGAATGACAGACGGGTTCCATCTGTTTCGGCGTGAGCACGGTCAACCATTTCGATATAGGGAGCAATATCGTCCCACGTGCGCACAAATTCTTCAGCAGAGATCGATTCTTGCTCGATGGTGATTCTCTCGCGAACATCGACGAGGTGCGGAGAGGTGAACCGCCCGGTTCGCACGCCGCTTGCCGCCAAAAGCGCATCAATCATGCGCGTTGTTGAGGTCTTGCCATTCGTGCCGGTGATGTGCACGCTGGGATAGCTATTTTGGGGTTCTCCCAAGATATCGAGCGTTTCTTTCACACGATCCAAGGTCGGCTGAACCTGATGTTCGGGGACCCTCGCGATGATTTCTTGGTAGATTTCCTCAACGCGGGCTTCAAGTCGCGCGCTGTGGGCAGCATCCGAAAGAGCTTCGCGGTGTGCGTCTTCTGCGCGGCGCTCGGCAAGTTCTTCTTCCCAGTCTTCTCCCCACTGGGAGTAGTCGCCTTCAAGTTCGGCGAGGATTGAAGGATCTGGACCTAGGAGCATGGAGTTCAGCGCCAGCGCTTCGAGGGCAAGATCGCGTTCGTCGGGCTCGCTATCAACTGGCTCAGTGTCAAAATCCTCTTCGTCGACGCGATCGGCTTCTTCAAGGTAGGGAATGAGGTCTGCTGGGATTGTCCCCGGACGCTGTTCTTCTTGCGAAGCGGGAGCGGCTTGCTCTGCTTCGTCATGTGAATGATGCGCGAAGAATGATTCCCCGGTCATGAGTCCTCCCTAAGTTGAGCTGGGCCTATTCTATCGACGAGGCCATGGGGGCGCCGCGTTTGTGGGTATCGTTGCGTGGATGGGAAGGAAGAGATTTCGCCCAGATGCGTGCTGGAACGTAGACTGAGACCACTTAATCGTTAAACGAGGGAGATGTGCGAGGAGCTTATGTCTGATTTTCCACCAAATTCCGGATACCCAGCTCCCCAGGGTCCTCCTGTGATCCCTCAAGGCGGAGTCTACCCGCAGCCACAAGCTCCTTATCAGGCTCCTCAAGCTCCGTATGCCGAACCTCCACGGAACCCCACTTCTAAGGGACCGATCATCGCGTGGATTGCCGTACTGACCGTTCTTGCATTGGTCGTTGTCTTTTTCTTGTGGCACACGTCCGGCCGCGGTGCATCACCGTCGCCAAGTCCTACTGCCCCTGATCCTTCATCCTTCTCATCTGCGACCCCCAATCCGAATCCTTCGCAGTCCGTCGACAATGGGATCGACGAAGAGACCATTTCGGGGAGCCGCGGTGCTTGCTGGAGCGAAGCCACCAAGTCCGGGAAGGTGGACGCCATCAACGAGATCAAAACAAAGTCGGTGCACTTCGATGGAAAATTCGGCAACGGCGACATGAAGTACACGTACACTGGCACCTTGACCGGCTACGCAAAGGGTTCATCTTCAAAGAGCAGCTTTGAGATCGTCTGCAGCGTTGTTCACACTCAAGCAAGCGACACCTTCAACGTTGTAGGAGATGTGGCTCTTACGCCGCTCGCCGATCCCTCACAATCTTCTTCTCCGGCTCCGACACCGACTAGGAAGTTTGATGACATCGATGAGAAAACATGGATGATCATCTTTGAAAAGTGCTCAAACGCTTCTTCTCAGTCCATTCGTGACGATTACAAAGTCATGGCAGTGTCACTCGATGACCTCAAGAAAACCGCGACGTTGAGTAATGGGGATGAGGTGTACGAGCTGACCGGAACAGTTCATGCAGAACGTAAGTACAAGGAAGCTACTGATTTCTCTTCAAGCCTCTTCCAATTGAAGTGCACCGCGACTCATATGAAGGCAGATGATTCATATGACGTGAAGGCAGAGATTGACCCGAATCCGATCCAATGAACGAGGAACTCATGTCTGATTTCTCTCCTACCCCGGGCTACCCGGCTCCCCAAGGCAGCCCGCAGTTCCCCCAAGGAAGCGTGTATCCACCGCCTCAGGGACAATATCCCTCTCCGCAAACGCCGAACCCACTGCCGGCAACTTCAAAGGGCATCATCAAGCTCATTATCTGGATTTCAGTTGTCTTCGCACTTCTTGCGGTCGCAGCCTTCTTCGTCTGGCGAGCTTTAACTCCGGGAACATCTCCGACCCCAACCCCGGTATCACCGTCATCGAATGCCACTGCTTCTTCTAACACCGAAGAAAAAGTTGACGACTTCATCGGACAAAGTGTGGTTACTAACTGCAGGATCGGCGTGTTAAACACCTCTCGGTTCCCCAAGTTCGAAGGAATCCGGGCGCTGACGATCAAAGAAATCGGACGCTACGGTGATGTCGGCACCCAATACATGATGACCGGTATAGTTTCAGGATCAAGCGAATCCAATGCCATAGAAACCTATCGAATGACGTGTACCACTGTTGTGGCAGACGAACCAGCTAAGGTCGAGCTCGGCTTTGTCTTCGATACCACCAGCGTAGAGATTGAGCCCAAGCCTGTTTCAACCCCCGCTGTCTCAGATAGTTCAACTCCGACACCCGTTGTTAAGAAGACGCCATGAGTGATTTCACGCCTTACCCCGAATACCCTTATCCCCAGGGAGCACCACAGTTTCCACAAGGCGGAGCATACCCGCCGTTCCAGGGACAATACCAGCCCCAGCAATCCCCATATCCTGCCGCTCCAAAGCCCCCAGTAAATAGAGGGCCGCTCATGATCTGGGTTGCGATTGTTGCGGTCCTGGCGTTGGTTGCTGTCTTTTTCTTGTGGCGCAGTTCCACGCCTCAGGTGGCACCGACTCCTGCGCCGACATCTGCGTCACCTGTTCCAAGCGAATCAACGTCAAGTGCGTCCACGTCGGCTTCTCCAACGAAGAAAAAGACTTCTGCTACGCCGGAACCTACTCGCTTCCCCGGCATCGACTACAACACGGCGATTCTCGTTCAGAATAGCTGCACTGATGCGATTCAACAGAATGTTGACCAGAAGTACGACCGAACCGAAATCAAAGACATGTATAGGTCTGAGACTCCGAACGGAGACATGAATTTCCTCGTTTCGGTCTCCGGATACAAAGGCGATACTCAGTACCTTCTTGAGTGCAAGGTTGCTCACCCGAGGTGGAGTGAAATCTGGGCAACGGAAGAGATCACTGTGCACGAAAATCCCGTCAAATAGGACCCTTCTTTCCGTCATCTGTAGTAGTAAAAGAGAATTATTCGATGTCTAACTTCACTCCGGCACCAGGATCCCCAAGCCCTCAACCCTACGGCGGCGGGTACACTCCCCAAGGTTCTTATCCCCAAGCTCCATATCCTCAAGGCCAGTATCCGGCCCCACAGGGAGGTTTCCAGCCTCAACAAGGACCATATCCACCTGCGTCTCGGTCATCATTCAACAAAGGCCCTCTATACGTGTGGATCGCAGTCGTTGCGGTTCTTGTACTCCTTCTTGCCTTCTTCCTGTGGCGGTCTTCGAGCACGAGCGTTTCGCCCGCGCCCACTCCGTCTATTTCTTCCCCCACACCCGTTCCCACTTCTTCCACGCCAACACCCAAGCCGACCTCTCCTTCACCCAAACCCAAGACTTCAACGACTGCGTCAAAATCTCCCACGGCAAAATCATCCTCACCAAGCCCCTCTAAAACTCGCCACGAGGGAATCGATGACAAAACTGCGATGCTCATTAAAAAATCTTGTTCGATCACTGCCAAACTGAACAGCACTCGCCCCATTAACGTCGTCTTTGTCGACGAAATTCAGATCGGCGAAACGCGTTCGAATGGCGACCAGCAATATAACGTCAAGGGCCATGCCTTCGAAGGACAAACCAAATATGAGGCTCGCTGCACGGTCGTCCATGTAAAAGATGATGACCTGTGGAAGACAGAGGATTCATCGATTGGGACAGATCCGATTGAGTGAGGGGCATTTTTTGTTCCACAGCGAGAAGTGATCTTGCTAGGAAGGACATCGGCGCTGTCGATTTGCATCCTGCTCACAGAAAGGAGAGCGCATGTCTGATTTCACCCCAAATTCGGGAGATTCCGCTCCCCAAGGAGCTCCATTTGTTCCTCAGGATGGAGAATATCGGACATCCCAGTACGAGCAGCAGCTGCCAATGCCTCCTCACGATGAGCTTCCAAGAGAAAACATCGCTAAGGGACCAATCGTTACATGGATCGCAGCTCTCACCATTTTGGCGTTGATTGTTGTCTTCTTCATGTGGCGCAATAGTTCCACTCAGAAGGTTCAACCAGCACCGACTCCAAGCACGTCATCATCGGTTCCATTACCGTCAGCGTCTCTCCCCGACTGGATTCCACCCCATCCTATTGACGATGGCATCGATGAAGACACTATTGAGAAGGTCCAAAGTAAATGCGCCAATGCGTCACAGACATCCGGAAAGATGGACCTCCTCCTCCAGATCAAAACCAAGACGCTCAGAATTACCGATAAAAATACCGCCGGGAAGGTGAAGTACACCTACACCGCCACGGTGACGGGCTATGCCAAGGGATCCTCAGTCCGAAGCAGGTACGAAATCACCTGCCCTGTCACTTATGTCGAGGCCAGCGATACTTTCAACGTTGACGGGGCAGTTGATCTCACCCTGCTTCCCGCCGCGTCTCAATCATTCTTCCCCACCCCGACACCAACGACGAAGAACCGAGATGACGGTATCGATGAAAAGACATGGCTGATGATTACTTTCAAGTGTTCGAGTGCAGCCGCTCAGTCTCTCCGCGATGATTACCAATCCAAGGCTGTCTCTACGGATTATCTCAAGAAAACCGGAATACGCGACAACGGCGATGAAGAATACGAGGTTGACGGAACGGTACATGCAGAACGAAAGTACAAGGAAGATACCGATTTTTCGTCGGCCCTTTTCCACATGAAGTGCACGGCTACTCACGTGAAGGCAAGTGACTCATATGAGATCAGAGCTTTTGTCGACCCGAATCCGCAGCAATGAACGAGGGACGCATGTCTGATTCCACCGTGCAACCCGGATACCCGGCTGGGCAAGAAGCTTCACCGCTCCCGCAGGGTAGCAGACCGATACTACTGCAAGGGCAGTATACGGAGCAGCAGATGCCTCACTCTATGCAGCTAAAATCGCGAAACCCCCAAGGTAAAGCAATTGTGTGGATTGCAGTTGCGATAGTGCTTGCACTGATTATTGGCTTCTTCCTGTGGCATTCCTCCACGCGGGGATCCTCACCGGTTCCAGCACCGGGACCAAGCTCATTGAGCGCAACTTCCTCACCGTCTTCCTCCCCTGAACAACCAGTAGGAGAATCGATTGGGAGACAAGTTGTTAGCCGGTGCAGCATGGAGATCAAGAATACTCCCGGCTTCTCACTGGTAGGCATCCGAGCACTGAACATTACGAAGCTCGGACCATATGGCTCAGCCGGCACTCAATACATGATGACCGGAATAGTCTCAGGATCCATTGGAACAGAAGCTGTGCAAACCTATGACGTGACGTGCACAGCCGTGTTGAGTAAAGAAGTCCAAAGCATCAGTTTTTCGTTTGACACGACCAACGTGAAAATTGACCCCAGTCCTTTGCCGACTCCAACAATCTCGGATAGTTCTTCGCCGACACCTACTCCTGTTGTCAGGATCACCCATGCCTAGTCTCATGCCTTCCGCCGACTCCCCCGTTCCTCAGGCATCTCCACATCTTTCACATGCCGAAACTTACGCTCCGCTCAAAAGATACGGCCAAGCACAACAATCTCCGCATCCAGAACCGGCAAAGTCCCCGACGAAGAAGCCTGTCATAATCTGGGTTGCACTCGTCATCATCATCGCGATAATCGCTGTCTTTTTCTTGTGGCGGAGCTTTCCGCTTGCCCCATCACCTTCTGTGCAAGAAACATCAAGACCAACGCCCTCAAATTCTGTGGCACCGTCAGTTTCCGCGACTCAGCCTCATTACGAAAGCACTGATGCAGACGAAGAAGCGATCGTCGAGCAACAGTGCAGTCGTGCACTTAAAGAGAACCTCCAACGAAATATTAGCCTTACCTCTAAACGTTCCATCAGAAAGACCGCAGACGATAAGGGAATGGCTTACTACAGCGTGTACATGAATGTTTTCGAAGGAAACCAAAAGTACTACGCGCAGTGCAAAATGACTCACCCTCGCTGGAGCGATGTGTGGATAACAGAAGAGATCATCTTCGACGAAAAACCTCAGCCCTAGGCTATTCATCCAAAGACCCTACGAGCTCTGAGCATCCCTAGTAGGCGTGTTATCCGCGCAGGAGCCCCCATGACATTTGTCATGGGGGCTCCTGCATCAAAGCACACTTCTGACCTCATTCATGGGCGCACACACTTGAGCCATGAACACAGAAGCAGCCCCTGCCTTGCAGGCGACCAACATCCACCAGTCTTTCGGCTCCGTCGAGGCACTGCGAGGAGTCAACCTCACCCTGATGCCCGGCGAAATCGTTGCGATCCTCGGCGTCAACGGCGCAGGCAAGAGCACTTTCATCGACATCGTCCTTGGCTTGGCCACACCAACCTCGGGTGAGATCAGCGTCTACGGAATGAGTCCGCGTGAGGCCGTGCGCCGTTCCCTCGTTGGAGCAATGCTCCAGACCGGCTCGATGCCACGCGATGGGAAGGTCGGCTACACCATCGATCTGGTGGCCTCGATGCACGCCAACCCGATTCCCACTGACGAGCTCCTGGAGCGCACAAACCTCACGAAGCTGGCCAAGCGCCCGCTCAACAAGCTCTCCGGTGGCGAGCGTCAGCGCGTGCGCCTAGCCCTGGCGCTGGCGGGCAACCCGGATTTCCTGATCCTCGACGAGCCGACCGCCGGCATGGACGCGCTGGCCCGCCGCGCTTTCTGGGAGACGATGCGCGCCGAGGCCGCGGAGGGCCGCACGCTCCTCTTCGCCACGCACTACCTGACCGAGGCCCGCAAGGACGCCGACCGCATCGTCATCATTGACGAGGGACGCATCCTCCTGGACGCGCCGACCGAGCAGGTCGTAGCCGACAACGAGGACCTTGAGGACGTCTTCGAGCGCATCACCTCCCACGCGGACGCCGAGTGACCGCTCGGGGCCACGTGCCCCCACTCGCCTGCCACACCAGCTCCTCCGACACCCCCACGGGGCACGCGGGGCCCGACAAACCAGCCCAGGCCTCGTCCCCCTCACGCAACACAAGACACAAAGAAGGCATCATGACCACCCACGCACCCGCGCGAGCCACCGACCGACCGATCCCCTCCCCCTTCACGGGAGCAGGCAAGCTGTGGCTCTCGACGTTCCTGTCACACATCCTCAACCCGTGGAACATGGCGTTCGCCCTGGCGGTCCCCATGTTCATGTACGCGATGTTCGGCATGACGGATATCGCGCGCACGACCCAGACCGGGCGCGGGAACGTGGCCGGCGCAATGATCGTCATGATGACGACGTACGGCGTCATGCTGGTCGGAGGCTCGCTCGGTGCGACGCTGTCCGTCGAGCGCACGACCGGCATCTCGCGCATGTACGCGCTGACCCCCATCCAGCCGTGGGCGATCCTGGTTGTGCGGCTGACCGCCCTCGTGGCGCTGAGCGCATTCATCACCCTCATCACCTTCAGCTTCGGCCTGGCGACCGGCTCCCAGATGACGCTGGGAGCATGGGTGGCCAGCGCGGCGGTCGTCGTCGCCCTCTCGGCTCTGGGTGCGCTCATCGGCCTGGCGTGCGGCTACACGATCAAGGGCGAGAACGCCTACAGCGCCTCCGCGCTCGTCATGGTGATGGGCGGCTTCGCATCCGGCATGTTCATCCCGCTGGAAGCGATGCCTCCCTTCATCTCCCACATCGCCCCCTACACGCCCCTGTACGGAGCCGTGAAAGCCGTCTACGCGGTCGCTGGCACCAACCCGATGCCGACCGCCGCGTGGATCAACATCGGCGCTTGGGCGCTCATCATGGCGGGCATCGCCTGGTGGGGCGCGTCGCACGACACGGGTCGATAGGCTAGGGCCATGAAGGAGCGCTTAATCTCCCTGGCGTGGGCGACTCCATGGATGCTGTTCATGGGATTCCCCCTGGCCCACGCCTTCGAGCTGACGGATGCGACCCAGCGCACGACCATCATCGGGCTGTGCGCCCTCCTCGCGGTGACGAACTCGGTGACGTGGCTGACCAATCCCCCGCCCGCGCGCAACTCATTGACGAGGCCGTTCATCCTCTCCCACGCAGCTCTGGCGGCGGCGACGGTCATCTACCTGATGTACGCGGCTTCCATACGCACCCCGTTTGCATTCATGATGGTCTCGTATCTGCTGGTCGCATGGCTTTTCCAGGCGCCGAGCCGCTTCCTCATCGCGGGCGTCGTGCCGATCGTGGCAATCGCGGGCGTGGCCTTCTACGCGCAGGGGGAGCCGATGCGGATGATCTGGTACTTGGTGATGCCCGGCGGTTGGGTAGGTTTTGCGCGCTGGGGCATGGAGCGCTCGGCCCGTGAGCGCCTGCGCCGCCAGGACGCGATCGCGCGGGCGAAGGCCGCCGAGCGGGCGCGCCTGAGCACGGACCTGCACGACATCCTCGGGCACTCGCTGACGGGGATCACGATGGTCTCGGAGCTGGCGGGGCGTCTGCTGGACGCGGGGCGCGCAGAGGAGGCGCGCGAGCAGATCCGCGCCATCACCGCTCAGTCGAACGAGGCCTTGGCTGATGTCCGCCGCATCGTGGCGGCCACGCGGGCCCTGTCCCCGGGTGAGGAGCTCGACGAGGCCCGCTCACTTCTGGAGGTCGCACGCATCGACGCTGACATCACGAACGAGGGCGAGCCGCCATCGGGGCCTCGTTCAGCTGCGGCCGCCCACGTGATCCGCGAGGGGGTCACGAACGCGCTCCTGCACGCACGCCCCTCGAGGGTGCGCATCTGCCTGTCTCCCACCGGCGTGGTCGTCTCAAACGACGGATATTCCGCCTCCTACGCGGCCTCGACGGCGGGGGCCGGGTCGGGCCTGGTGGGCCTGTCCAAGCTGGTCGGCGACGAGGGCACGCTCACCTGGGGTGCGTCGGGTTCCACATGGACGCTCGCGTTGGCCTTCGAGGCCACACCCGACGCCCACTCGTCCTGATTGTTCCGCTGCACGCCCCCTCGACGAGGCCGTGTTCCCTTTCCCCGGGTCTTGCGCGGTCCCGGGAGGGGGAACTCGCCTCGCCCTGAAGGGCGGGCACACATGAGTGATAATTCTGCGACCTGAGTTAGCCTGGTACCCCAAGCGCAGGCAGACAGGAGGGTGACGTGTCGATACGGGTACTCGTGGCCGACGACCAGACGATGATTCGCGGCGCCCTGGCGGGGCTGCTGGACCTGGAGAGCGACATTGAGGTCGTCGCACAGGCTTCCGACGGGGCCCACGCCCTCAAGGAACTGGCGCGCCTGGCCGAGTCGGCCACCACGCCTTCGCAGGAACAGGCTCCCGCTGACGTGGCCGTCATCGACATCGAGATGCCCCGCATGGATGGCATTACAGCGACGCGGGCGATCCGCGCGCGTTTTCCCGGCGTGCGTGTGCTGATCGTGACGACGTTCGGGCGCCCCGGCTACCTCCAGCGCGCGCTCGACGCGGGGGCCACGGGTTTCATGGTGAAGGACGCGCCGGTCGAGGCCTTGGCGGACGGAGTGCGCACGGTGGCCGCGGGGGCCGCGCGATTGATCAGAGCCTGGCGCTCGAGGCCCTGTCGGCGGGTTCTTCGCCCCTGACCGACCGCGAGGCCGACGTTTTGCGCGAGGTCGAGGGCGGCGGCACGATCGCCGACATCGCCCATTCGCTGGGGCTGAGCCAGGGGACGGTACGCAACCATGTGTCCTCGGCGATGCTGAAGATGGACGCGCGCACCCGCGCGGAGGCAGCCATCCTGGCCCGATCCGCCGGCTGGCTGTAGCCAGGGCACGCAAGCACAACTTCATACGCCTATAGCCACCCCCCGCGAATCAGCGGCAGTGCTACAGGCAGCCACTGGTTCATCTATGCCTGTAGTCAGGTCCGGGGCTGTCTAACAGCTCGAACACCTGGGCACCGCTTGGGTTGGCCGGTTAACACGAGGAGACAGTTAGCGCGGCGGCCAGGGCATGATTCGGTTTACGCAGCTTTCGTAGTCAACGTACTGCTGGCCAAACTGGCGCCTAAGCCAGCGCTCCTCAGTGCGTTTCATTAACACCGTCAAAGCCAACCAATACACAGCCGGTAAAATCAACAATACGTAATTAGCTTGCACCAGCAAAATACCGGCATTAAGAAACAAAAAAGCAGCATATATTGGGTGCCGCACCCAAGCATAAATACCACCCGTGATGAGCTGGTTATTTTCTATATTTTCAGTTACTCGCGCCCCAAACACGCTCACCAACCACATCACCACGGCCAGTGCCGCCACAATAACGCCAGCTACAACAAATATGAGCCGCAGCCAATTTAGGTTAACAGCCGCCCATCCCAGCCAGAAAAAAGCAGCCACACTGGCCAGCGCCGTCGTCGTAAATAGCGCCACCACATAGGCCGGACCAACCCCGAAAACCGGCAGATG
>ERZ773267.179-NODE-179-length-47490-cov-3.555876_pt1 | contig 47490 bp, 54 predicted proteins | sample MGYA00511959_ERZ773267 | MGnify/ENA primary metagenome ERZ773267 (study PRJEB29015, sample SAMEA2738165) | human oral metagenome | biome: human oral; feature: human-associated habitat; material: saliva | place: China | collected 2240 ...
GAGCCTGCGCTTGCGGTGATACTAGTCGGCGAGGATAAAGCCAGCCAAACCTACGTCGCGGCAAAAGAAAAAGCCTGCATAGCCTGCGATATAAAAAGCGTTATGCACCGCTTGCCAGAGTCTACGACTCAAAGCGAGCTAATCGCGCTAATAGACGTGTTAAATTTAGACGACGGTATCGACGGCATCCTAGTTCAGCTGCCGCTACCAAAGCACATAGATACGAATAAAATTTTAGAAACCATTAGCCCTGAAAAAGACGTGGACGGCTTTGCCGCGATCAACGCCGGCAAACTAGCTAGCGGGCTTGACGGGTTCGTACCGTGCACGCCGCTAGGCATAATGGAAATTTTTAAAGCCTACGATATAAATTTAGAGGGCAAAAACGCCGTCGTAATCGGACGCAGCAACATAGTAGGCAAACCGATGGCAAATCTACTGCTAAACGCCAATGCGACCGTAACCGTGACGCATAGCAAAACGCGAAATTTAAAAGAAATTTGCGCGGACGCCGACATCCTAGTAGCCGCTATCGGCAGGGCCGATTTCGTAACGGCTGATATGGTAAAAGACGGCGCCGTCGTGATCGACGTAGGCATAAACCGTATGGACGACGGCAAGCTAAAAGGCGACGTCAAATTTGACGAGGTAGCGCCAAAATGCTCATTTATAACGCCCGTTCCAGGCGGCGTAGGTCCGATGACTATCGCGATGCTACTGTCAAACACCATAAAATCAGCCAAAAACCGCGCAAAAAAGGCATAAATTTTGAAAAAAGCGTTTAATAAATTTTTAGATTTTTCAAACAGCTGGACGGGCACTGTCATCATCGTCTTGCTCGTGATTTTCTTTGTCGCACAGGCCTTCGTGATACCGTCTGGTTCGATGAAGGACACGCTTTTAGTCGGCGATCATCTTTTTGTTAAAAAATTTAGTTACGGCATCTCGACTCCGCGCATTCCGTGGATCGAGGTCAAGGTTTTGCCAGATTTTAACAGCAACGGCCACCTCATCGAGGGCGCAAAACCGCAGCGCGGCGATATCGTGGTTTTTCGCTATCCGCACGATGAAAAGATCCACTACGTCAAGCGAAATTTCGCAGTCGGCGGCGATGAAGTGATTTTCACCGAAAAGGCACTATTTTTACACCCGCACGAGGGCGAGGAGTTTATAAAGGCGAATTTTGACGAAAAAGATATAGTAAAATTTGGCGGTAAGCTTTTCGTGCGCGAGCCATATAAATTCGGCGGTATCCACTACGACGAGAAGGTAAATTTATTTGAACTAGCCGTAAACTACCTAAACGCGAGCAAATTCGCCATGCAGCCCGTTATCGTAAACGAGCTACCCAGCGTAGGCAACTATCCGTTTAACGCATTTTATTTTCAGGTTCCAGAGGGCGAGTTTTTCATGATCGGCGATAACCGCGACCACTCGAACGACAGCCGATTTTGGGGGCCGGTAGCCTACAAAAACATAGTCGGCAAGCCGTGGTTTGTCTACTTTAGCTGGGATGACGAATACAAAATCAGATGGAACAGAGTCGGCAAGAGCGTGGACTTTATACAAAACTCGCCTGAGCTGCTAGACGCCGCCAAAGCCGAAGCTAAAAACGACGGAAACAAGATCGAATGAACCTTGATAACATCGATTTCGCGCAGGTTGCGATCCTAGTCGCCGTGCTCGTTATCTCAGTCGTCGGACACGAGATCGCGCACGGATACGCGGCGTTTAAATTTGGCGACCTAACCGCCAAAAATTTGGGGCGGCTCAGCATAAATCCCATAAAACATGTCGATCCGCTAGGCACTATCGTCGTGCCCGCACTAATGTATCTTAGCACGGGAGTGACGTTTGGCTGGGCTAAACCCGTACCCATAAATTTACGCACGGTGCTTTATAACGGCGGCTACAAGGCCGCTATCATCGTCGCGCTTGCGGGCATCGCATACAACCTCGCTCTTTTTGCGCTAGCGTTTTGCCTAATTAAATTTATAGGCTTCGAGGGGTTTTTTGACGGCGCGGTAGCGGAGTTTGTATTTATGCTTGCAGCCGTAAATTTAGTCCTAGCCCTCTTTAATCTCTACCCCGTCCCGCCTCTTGACGGCTCAAAGGCGCTTGAGTATCTTTTGCGCATTTTTGGGCTTCACGGCGCGGCAAACTGGCTAAATAGCATGCAAAGATACGGCTTTATCGCGCTAGTTATCATCGTGATCTCGCCGCTAAAAGATTACTTTTTCGAGCCGATACGATATGCCGTGGCGATCATGAGGATGTTTTTGTAAACGGCAAATTTTAAAATTTAGCCTAAAATTTCGCCCCAAAAGGCTAGCGGCGAAATTTTACTTTAATGCTTTTTTGCTATAATTAAGCATTTTTAGCTTATGGAAATTTCATGAAAATAGACAAAATTTTTATCGCGAGCGACCACGCGGGCTTTGATCTTAAGGCGCAAATTTGCGAGCTTATAAAAAACGAAGGTTTTGACGTATGCGACCTAGGAGCGCATAGCAAAGATAGCGTTGATTATCCCGATTTTGCCGAGCTTATGGCGCAAAATTTACGCGGCGATAACGAATACGGCGTACTAATCTGCGGCACGGGTATCGGCATCAGTATCGCAGCCAACCGCCATTCGCACGTTCGCTGCGCTCTTTGTCACGACATTACAACGGCAAAACTAGCTCGAGAGCACAACGATGCAAACGTGCTAGCCATGGGCGCTAGAACGATCGGCGACGCCGTAGCGGCAGATATGGTAAAAGCCTTTTTCGCTACCGAATTTGCCGGCGGCAGACACGAAAGACGCGTGAAAAAGCTAGGAGGCGAAAAATGATAGATTGGCTAGTGCTTACTGTTTTGATTTGCATTTGCATCTATCTTATTGTTATGGTGTTTTACTTTAAAACTCTACTTAAAAAAGAACGTACGACGCGCGAATTTATGAAAAATAATCTCCAAGACACCGAAGTCGTCATCCGCAAACTACAAATTCAGCTCCAGCGCGGCCTTGGCAACATCGACATCTTGACAGATGAGCTAAACAAAACTAAAAACGACGTAACCTCACTTCGCACAAGAAATTCCCAGTACCGCCTAGAAAACGACAAACTCCGCCAGCGCATCCGCGAACTAGAGGGCAAAATTGAAGCGCTACTATAAATCAAATTTAAAGGCAAAAAATGAAAGAACTAGACAAAGCGGGGAAGGAGTTTTTATTAAATTCTATCCGCTGCATAAACGATTTTCCAAAACCGGGCATAGTATTTCGCGACATTACGACGCTACTAAACAACAAGGAAGCGTTTAATTTTCTAATCGACCATCTCGCAGCTCGCTACGAGAATGTTAGTATCGACTTTATCGCCGGCATCGAGTCGCGCGGATTTATATTCGCAGCGGCTTTGGCGGCTAGACTGCGACTGCCTTTTGTGCCGATTAGAAAGCCTAAAAAACTACCCTACATCACGATCTCGCAAAAATATAGCCTAGAGTACGGCGTGGACGAGGTGCAAATCCACATCGACGCATTCGGTGAAAAAGCGGGCGCAAAGGTGCTTTTGATCGACGATCTAATCGCTACGGGCGGCACCGCAAAAGCAAGCGTAGAGCTAATCAATCAAACAAACGCCGTTTGCGTAGAGGCCTGCTTTTTGATTGATTTAAAGGATCTGGGCGGTAGCGAAAATTTACGCCCTCTAACCAAAATTTACAGTATACTAGAGATCTGAGATGGAAGAATTTTTCATAAAACTACTCACCGAGTACGGCTACATCATACTTTTTTTATGGTGCATAATGGAAGGCGAGATGGCGCTCATAATGGCGGGCATACTCGCACACACGACGCATATGCATATCGTGCCGGCGATCTTTATCGCGGGGCTTGGCGGCTTTGTCGGGGATCAATTTTACTTTTATCTAGGCCGCTATAATAAAAAATACATCGCCAAAAAACTACACGCCCAGCGCCGTAAATTTGCCATCGCGCACATAATGCTGAAAAAATACGGCTGGCCGATCATCTTTATCCAGCGCTACATGTACGGCTTTCGCGTCATCATCCCGATGTGCATCGGTCTAACGGGCTATAGTGCGAAAAAATACGCCTTTATAAATTTAATCAGCGCCTGGTGCTGGGCCGCGATAACGGTAATCCCCGCATGGATCCTCGGCGAGCACATACTTGATATACTGCACAAAGCAAAAGAGCATTGGTATGTCGCTGTGCCGATAGTAGCGGTATTTTTGGGCATTTTGCTCTACGGCTTTAGGCGCATAGAAAATAAAATTTTAAACGATAGGAGACACAGAAGTGCGGTTTCAACTCACTAATAAAAAACTAAACGAAATCAAGGCTGATTTGGAGCTGATTTTCGTCGTAGATAAAAACATAAAACATAAATTTATAAAAGACGAAAAGGCGTTTAAATTTGCCAACTACAAAGGCGACAACGTCTTGCTTTTGCTAGAAAGCGGCAGGATCTACGTTCCGCTTAGCAAGCTTGGCTACGACGAGCTTCGCATAGCTGCGGCAAAGGCCTACAATGCGGTAAAATCGCTAAACGTCAAAAGCATTAAACTAGCCTCGTATCTCGCAGGCTGCCAAAAAATGAGCTTTCAAGCTCTAACCGAGGGCTTTTTGCTCGGAGCTTACGAATTTAACAAATACAAAGAAAAAAAAGAAAAATACGCTCTAAAAGATATTATTTTTAGCAAGGAGGAGTATAACGACAAGGAAGTCCGCGAAAACGACGCGCAGGACGGCTTTGCTCACGGCGAGATAATCGCTTCTGCGACAAATTTCACCAAAGACATCGTAAACGAAATACCTGAAATCTACACTCCGCAAAAAATGGCCGAAGAGGCGCAAAATCTAGCCAAAAACTACCCAAATTTAAGCTGCAAAATTTACGACGAAAAATTCCTTGAAAAAGAAAAGATGAACGCATTTTTAGCCGTAAACAAAGCCAGCGTCCATCCGCCTCGCCTCATCCACCTTATCTACAAACCAAATGGCGCGAAAAAACGCGTAATCTTCGTCGGCAAGGGGCTAACATACGATAGCGGCGGACTTAGCTTAAAGCCAGCTGATTATATGCTAACGATGAAAGCCGATAAAAGCGGCGCGGCGGCGGCAATGGGTATAATTAAAGGCGCGGCCGAGCTAAATTTACCGTTTGAAATTCACGCTATTTTAGGCGCGACCGAAAATATGATCGGTGGCAACGCCTATAAACCAGACGACGTGCTGATCTCTCGCAGCGGCGTTAGTATCGAGGTGCGAAACACCGACGCCGAGGGCCGTTTGGTGCTCGCAGACTGCCTTAGCTACGCGCAGGATTTTAAGCCCGATATCCTCATCGACATGGCGACGCTAACTGGCGCTTGCGTGGTGGGTCTTGGCGAATACACAAGCGGCATAATGGGCAACAACGAGGAGCTAAAGGCTGAATTTAAAGCAAAAGCGGCAAAGAGCGGCGAGCTAAATACGATTTTGGAGTTTAATCCGCATCTACGCGAGCTAATCAAAAGCCAGATCGCAGACGTCAGCAACACAGGTTCTAGCCGTTACGGCGGCGCGATCACGGCGGGGCTTTTCCTAGATAAATTTATAAAAGACGAATTTAAAGACAAGTGGATACATCAAGATATCGCAGGCCCCGCATACACCGAAAAAGCTTGGGGATATAACCAGGCGGGCGCGACGGGAGCCGGCGTGCGAATGAATCTTTATTATCTATGCGCTATGGCAAAGGAGCTGTAATGGGACTAGCAGTAGGTATCGTAGGTTTGCCAAACGTCGGCAAATCAACCACGTTTAACGCACTAACGAAGGCACAAAATGCCGAGAGTGCGAACTATCCGTTCTGCACGATCGAGCCAAACAAGGCCGTCGTGCCGGTGCCCGATAAGCGCCTAGGCGAGCTAGCCAAAATCGTAAATCCAAATAAAATCCAATACTCAACTATCGAATTTGTCGATATCGCGGGCCTCGTAAAGGGTGCGAGCGCGGGCGAAGGGCTAGGAAATAAATTTCTCTCAAATATCCGCGAAACAGAGGTGATTTTACACATCGTGCGCTGCTTTGAGGACGAAAACATCACGCACGTAGAGGGCGGCGTCGATCCCGTCAGGGACGTCGAAATCATCGAGACCGAGCTCATCCTCGCCGACATCGAGCAGCTAAACAAAAAAATCGAGCGTCTAACTCGCGAAGCCAAAGCAAACGCAAAAGGCGCGAAAGAGGCGCTAGAGACTGCAAACTCGCTGCTAGCCCACCTAAACGACGGCAAAAGCGCGAGCAGCTTCGGCGGCAAGGACGAGGAAGCGTTTATAAATTTAAACAAAGAGCTAAGGCTACTCAGCGCAAAAGAGGTCGTTTACGGTGCAAACGTCGATGAAGACGGCATCGCGCAGGATAACAAATACGTACAGGCGCTCCGTGAGTTCGCCGCGCGCTCGGGACACGAGGTCATCAAGCTTTGCGCCAAGATCGAAGAGGAGCTCGTGGGACTTAGCGACGAAGAGGCGCATGAGTTTCTAAGCTCGCTAGGCACGAACGAGAGCGGCCTGGAAAAGATCATCAAAACGGCGTTTGCGAAGCTAAATTTAGTCAGCTACTTTACCGCTGGCGTCGTCGAGGTGCGCGCATGGACGATCGTAAAAGGCTGGAAAGCGCCAAAAGCCGCCAGCGTCATCCACAACGACTTTGAGCGGGGCTTCATCAGAGCCGAAGTCATCGGCTACGAGGACTACATCGCTTGCGGCGGCGAAAATCCGGCCAAAGAGGCGGGCAAAATGCGTCTAGAGGGCAAGGACTACGTTGTTCAAGACGGCGACGTGATGCATTTTAGATTTAACGTTTAAGTATAAATCGGTCAAATTTGGCTTTATAACCGAGCGGTTTTTGGCCAAATTTGACCGCCTCTGTTTTATGCCGCGCGGCTATAAACATAAATGCTAGCAAAATAAAATTGACGCCTTTTCGTGTCGACACTGCGCCGCAAAATTTATTTTAGCCCTTAAGAGCGCGTTAAATTTAGCTCGGCACGGTTTTTGCCGCTCAAATTTGACTCGACGCTAAATTTAAGGAAAAAATTGAAAAAGATTATAGCCGTTTGCATAGCCACTCTAATTTTACTCTGCGCTCAAATAAATTTCAAGGGAGCCAAAGCCCACGATGACGCCATAGTAGCCTACAACGAAAAGCGATTTAAGGATGCGGCAAAGTTTTTAAAAATATCGCTAGCGACTGCTTTAACCTCGCATTTTTATACGAAGAGAGCGAAGGCGTAGCCAGGGACGATGCCAAAGCCGCACAGCTCTACGACAAATCCGGCTACCTGGGCAGCGCATCCGCGTGCAACAACCTCTCTATCCAGTACAGACAAGGTCGCGGCGTAAAAAAGACGTCGAAAAAGCAAACGACCTAGCCAAAAAAGCATGTGACGCAAGCGAAGCGCGCGGCTGCGTAAGGCTTGGGTTTTTATACAAAAACGGCAAAGGCGTAGAGCAAGATGACGTAAAAGCCGCCAAATTTTACGAAACGGCCTACGACGCAGGCGATGAACAAACGGCGACTCAAATTTGGCTAAAAGCGTGCGAAGCAGGCTAGGCTATCAGGCTGCGATAGCCTAGCCTCGCTCCGCCAAAAAAGCGGCGAACACGCCAAAGCCGCCGCGATTTTTGAGCGAGCCTGCGAAAAAGGATTTGGTTTAAGTTGCTATAATCTAGCTCAAATTTACGAAACGGGCCTAGGTGCCACAGCAGATGAAAGCAAAGCGTTAGAGCTCTACGTAAAGGCCTGCGAGCGCGGATACGCGGTAGTTTGCTACTATCTAGGCGGCATGTACGCGGACAGTGCAATGGGCAAAAACGACGAAGCCGCGAAAAACTCGAAAAACGCGCTCAAATTTTACCCGCTTGCCTGCGATGGTAAAATTTACGAAGCGTGCGAAGCTTTGGGCAGGCTTTACGAGGACGGCGAGGCGGGTTTTGCGCAGGATATCAAGGCTGCTAGATCCTACTACGACAAGGCCTGCGCCGCAAATGCCTACAAATGCAGCGGCAGCGAGCGTCTGGACGAGCTATACGGCGGCAGGGGCGTAGCAAACGGCTGCGCAGCGCCAGGAGAACTCTACGCAAAAGGACTAGGCGGAGCGCGGCAAGATGGCAAACAGGCGGTAAAACTTCACGAGAAGGCCTGCGAAGGTGGCTTTGGAGCTTCTTGCGCCGAGCTTGGCGAGATGTTTTTTCATGGACGCAACGTAAAAAAGGACGTTTCTCGCGCGCTGGAGCCTTTTGAAAAGGCCTGCCTGCTTTGGCGGCTGGATGCCTGTGAGAGCCTAGCGGACGCGTATTTTGAGGGATCAGACGTGCCGCAAGATATCCCAAAAGCCTTTAACTTTTACAGGATCGCCTGCTACAACGGGCTAAAACAGGCCTGCACAAATCTAGGCGCGATCTACGAAAAAGGCGTAGGCAAAGTGGTAAAAGCGGACGCCAGCGAGGCTACGAGCCTTTTTAGTGAGGCTTGCGAGGCGGACGACGCACGCGGGTGTCTAAATCTAGCGCGCCACCTTGAGCGCAGCGACAAAAAACAAGCCGCCGCGCTACGCCAAAAGGCGCAAAAGCTGCACGAAAAAGAGTGCAAGGCTGGGCTAGCTAAAGAGTGCATGGAGTTTAAAAAATCAACTAATAAAGGAGAAAAACATGAGTTTTAAAAAAGTTTCATTTGCCGCCGTTGCGGCCGTTTGTCTATTTTTGGGCGGCTGCACCCAGCCTAAAACCACGCAGATAGAGCTACCAAAAAGCGCGCTAGATAGCGTAAATCTACCAAACGAAGTAACCATAGACGGCGAAAAATTCGTCTTAAAGCAAAAAAACGCAAGAACGGCTGAGTTTTATCTACCCAATGAAAAAGTGGGCTTTAAATGGAGCAAACTAGTAAGCGTCACCGTCGATGAAAACGCCGATATCAACGAATATCAAAAGACCTTTGTAACCGCGTTAAAAAGCGGGCAGTTTGGCAAAGCGGAGTATGATTTCAAGCCTATAAACGATAAAGAGTATCAAGCTTATACGATCTACTATCCGATCGCGGGCAACCCGGATTTTGACAACTACGAGATCAATCTAATCCACGTCAAGAGCCTTAACTGCGGGCTTAGAGTCACGCACTACGCGCTAAAGTTTCTAAATATCGCGGATAGAAGCAAATTTCACACGCTAATCAAGCAAAAATTGCCGATATTTTTAGCGCAGATGCCGCAAGTCGAGTGTAAATAATTTTAATTTCGGGCGTTATTTTTAGTTTTTTGCTAAATTTAGCGCCCTCTTTTTGGGTCGATATTTAAATTTGACCCAAAAAAACTGCGGCAAATTTGGCGAGCGTAACGGCTGCAAATTTAACGCCGCCTGGTTTTAGGCGACAAATTTACGATTCATACCTGCTTAAAGGCTAGATAAACCTACCCAAAGGAAAAACATGGAAAACAGCGGACTGGCGGTATATTTTGGAGAAAAATTGGCGCAAATTTTATCGCAAAAGATAAAGGCGGTTTATCCTAAATTTGATGCGCATAGCTACTGCGGGCAAATCGCGGCGACCACGCCAAAACTAGGCTATTCGCAAAGAATATTGGCGCACGCAAACGCGCTAAATGAACTTTTGCCGCCGGATTTTAGGCGCGCGGCGGAGATTTTGGTCGCGATTTTAGGCGAGGAAAATCCAAGCGAAACTGGCATGTTTAAGCATTTTTACTGGACTTTGCCGCTGGCAAAATACGTCGAAATTTACTGCCTAGACGACTTTGAGGCCTCGATGAGCGCGATTGAGGAAATCACAAAGCGCGGCACGGGCGAGTATGCGGTGCGCGCCTTTATCAAAAAATACCCGCAAGACTCGCTAAAAACCATGACGCAGTGGGCGTGCTCGTCAAATTTTCACCTGCGTAGGCTGGCGTCAGAGGGCCTACGACCAAAGCTGCCGTGGGCTAGTAAGCTGGAGATTTTCATTAACGACCCAAGCCCCGTTTTTGCGGTGCTGGAGATACTAAAAGAGGACGATGTGCGCTTCGTGTAGCGCTCGGTCGCAAACAACGTCGCAGACTATCTAAAGGTAAATTTTGCCGCCGCAAAAGAGTTGCTCGTGCGCTGGCAAAGCTCGCAAAACAAAAACACGCAGCAAATCATCCGCCACGCCACGAGGAAAATCAAAATTTAGCTTTTTGGGCAGATACGCAAGTCGGCGGCTAAATTTGGACTTTAAATTTTATAAAAATCAAGAAGCAAGCGCGCTTGATAGACGATGCGCAACAAGTAGATGCGAGCTTAATGGCTGTTGCACCAAAATACAAGATCAAATTTACAACCGCTGCCCGAATCAAATTTGAGCCAAACTCGCAATTACATGCACATTTTAAAAGCCTCCATGCTCAAATCTAAAGCCAAACACCCAAGCAAATCCAAAAAAAATCAAAGCGTCAAATTTTAGTCTTTACGTCCAAGGCGCAAGCAGTCGCGCGATTAACAAGTCAAATTTGCCCAGGCAAAACCGAGCTCCCAGCGCGCAAGCATTGCAAGCGGCCGAGTAAAAATCTAGCCTGCAAAGATCCTAAACGCCGCCCAGACGCAAACAGCGCCGACTAAAATGCCGACGGCAAAGGCCGAAGCGACGTAGAGTTTTTGCTTTTTTCTGATCTGCTCAAATTTCTTTTCGTGATGCTTTTTCACGCCCTCAAAGGTCAAATTTAAGATCTTTTCATTCGTTTGATTTAGCGCATCGGCAAAGCTCTTTATCTGCTCGTCGTTGATGTAGCGCATAGTCTTGCGCGTCGCGTTGGCTAGGCGCTCGTAGTCCTCGCTGTTTTCCCAGAGATCGACGACGGTGTTGTTTTCGATGCGCTCTTTTAGTTCTAGCGTCTCTTTTAGCTCGTTTTGTTCGACTAGTTGCGTTCCCATCACGCCTCCTTAGTTGATAGTTCCTATTTTGTCGCCGTATTTTAGCTTTTGCTCGGCTGCTAGATCAAATTTGACCGCGCCCTGCTCGCTCAGGATGAGGATCGTAGAGCCCAGCTCAAACATCCCCAGCTGCTCGCCCTTTTTCGCGCTTAAATTTTCGTATTCGTAGAGCGCGACATTGCCGGCGCAGGCGTTAGTCTGTATGCGCGCGTCAAAGTCAAATTTCATCTTGCCCACGTTTAGCGCGCCGACGAAGACCAGCCACATCTTTTTGCCGCTTGCAAGCTCGCATTTTAGCACCACGCGTTCGTTTTTAGCGTAAAGATTTGGCACCTTTAGCAGTGCGCTAACGGCCACGCTATATAGCTCGCCAGGCACGTAGAGTGCGGATAATATCCTCATATCGCAAGGCGCGTGGTAGCGGTGATAGTCGCGCGGGCTGAGGTAGATATTTACGTACTCTAGCTCGGCGTCTCGCTCGCTGCGGTCCATACTATCGCCCAGAAGCTCTGCGATACCGTACTCGTGCCCCTTGACGCTGATGGCTTTTAGCTCCTTGCTAACTCCGCGCTCAAGGCACGTGCCATCGCTAGGACTGATGAAAGCCTGCGGCGAAACGTCGAAATCTCGCGGACGCTGAAGCTCGCGGGTAAAAAGCGCCGTGAGGCTCTCGTACTCCTTTGGCTGCTTAAACTCGCTCATGTCGATTTTAAAGCCGCTTACGTATTTTTCATTGATAAAAGTTTGCAAAAACCTCGGAAATTTAACCGCCGCCACAAACCCGAATATCCTAGAAATAACTCCCCTCATACCTCTCCTTTTAGTCTTAATAACGAAATCTCGCTAGGCGCCATCACGCGCACCGGCGGCCCCCAAAATCCAGCTCCGCGGCTAACGTAAATTTGCGTATTTTTGTTCGCGCGGTATAGCCCTGCGACGTATTTTTGATCGAGCCTTACCAGCAGAGAAAACGGGAAAATCTGCCCGCCGTGCGTATGCCCGCTCACCACCAGATCCACGGGCGCGCTTTCGTCCATGTATTTTAAAAACTTAGGCTGATGAGCGAGCAAAACGGTAGGCAAATTTACGTCGCGACCGCCTAGAGCGGCGACTAGATCTGGCTCATGCGCTTTAAATCTAAAACCGATGAGATCGTAAACGCCGGCTAAATTTATCCCGCCAACTCGCACGTTTTCGTTGCCTAAAATTTTAAAATTCGTCGTCTCTCGGATCGCTTTTAGCGTGCCGTCGATGCCGTTATAGTACTCGTGGTTGCCGGGCACGTAAAAGGTGCCGTATTTACTCTTTAGCTCGTTAAATGGCGCGATAAACTCGGCCAAACGGTGCGGCGGCAGATCCGCGATATCGCCCACTATCGCGACCGCATCGGCACGAAGCTCGTTTACGCGCCTAGTTATCGCTCGCGCAAAATCCGCTCCTAAAAAATCTCCCAGATGAATATCAGTTAAAACCGCGATCTTTAGCTCGCCATTTAGCCCCTTTAGCTCGATATCCTGCGCTTTTACTTCGGGCAATTTTACGGCGTTAAAGATGCCCCTAAAAAAGTAGCTAAACGCCAAAATAAGTATCGTGACATCAAGATAAAGACGCAAAAATTTACGCCTGCTCTCGCTAAACGCGCGCTTGGTTACGGGACGGACGGCGAGCGCGACGACGTTCGTAAAAAGCACGAACGAAAAGATAATAAACGTCAGCGCCAACATCAGCGAACAGGCGATGCGAAAGCTAGGACCCAAAAAGTTAAACCGCAGCGAAAAAGCCAGCGCGATGCCGCCCATGGCAAGCGTCAGGAAAAATAGCCCAAGCGCCCTTTTATGCGTAGCAAGCGGCCTGAGCGCGGCATCTGCAAAAAGCCCGCGATAAGAAACGCAATTCATAAAAATGATGATCAAAGATGATAGAACATAAAACATTTCGTAAATTTAGCCAAAATTATTAAATATCTAACCACTGCGCGCAGCAAATTTGAGGAAATTTGAGCGAGGCGGCGAAGCGTGTGTCAGAAACGTCTTTTTACGCGACAAGTTCGGCATAGGCGGACAGGGAAATTTGATCGCTTGCTCGGGGCAAATTTGACTCGCGCCGCGTTTGCGTTTTGGTTTGTAAATTTTAAACAATATGCTATTTGCGGGCTAAATTTAGCGATGTATTTAAAATTTTACCACTGGTAGCTACTTTACGCTTGGCATAACCCGCACCTTTACGAAGCTAGCGAAATTTAATTATTCTTCGCCCGCATCCTGCGTTCGCACGATGAGGCTCTTTGGTAGGCTAAACTTCTCGATAACCTCGCACTCTTTGGCCCTCATCTCGCCCGCGTCGTTTTCGTGATCATAGCCCAGCACGTGAAGCAGTCCGTGAGTAAAAAGCAGCGCCGTCTCGTCATCCTCGCTGTGACCCAGCTCGGCGGCTTTGGCGGCGACTAGCTCGGTGTTTATCACGATACAGCCAAGCGGCGCGTGCAGCTGCATCTCAAGCGGGAAGCTTAACACGTCCGTAGTTTCATAGATGCCGCGCTGGCGGACGTTTATCTCCTTCATCTCCTCGGCGTCAACAAAGCTTAGCTCCACCTCGCCCGCGGTCAAATAATCGCAAATTTGATCCAAAATCTTCGGATAATCGTCCTCGCAAAGTATCATTTTTGGCTTTCCTTTAGTTAAATTTGAGTATGATTTTAGCGAAAATTTTGGTCGAATTTAATAAAGCCAAATTTGTAACAAACGACATCGGCGTCAAATTTTACTCGCTTTGTATAAAATTTTAAAAACTCTAATGCTCAAATTTTTAAAATTTCACTCGCTCAAAGCAGTTACCTACCAAATTTCGGCTTCGCTAATGCTTAGCACGAAATTTGGAGGCGAAAGCTTTTTGGTCGTAAAATTTTAAAAATTTTTTAGAGACAAAATTTAACATTTTCAAGGTGCGGGTTTCGGTGGGTAAAATTTAAAGCTGAAATTCTTAAATTTGACTTCAAGCTTGAATAGGAAAAGCAAGGCGAAGTATTTTGAGATGATTTTTGGGGTTTTGAAGTTAAAATTTGACGAAGATAAGGCATGTAGCCTATCGAGTCAAATTTTAACAAAATCCACAAAAAGCACTCAAAAGGCAAGCCGCTATTTTTTAGAATACTGCGCGTCGAGGTACGGTATCAGATACCCATACCCCTGCTTCTCCATCTCATCCTTTGGCACAAACCTCAGCGCGGCGCCGTTGATGCAGTATCTTAGCCCTCCTTTGTCGCGCGGACCGTCGTCAAATACATGCCCCAAATGCGAGTCCGACATCGCAGTTTTGACCTCGGTGCGCACCATGCCGTGCGATAGATCGGACTTTTCGGCGATCAGGCTAGCATCTATCGGCTTCGTAAAGCTCGGCCACCCGCAGCCCGCATCAAATTTGTCGTACGAGCTAAAAAGCGGCTGACCGTTTGTGATATCGACGTAGATACCGATGCGCTCCTCGGCGTTTAGCTCGCTGCTGTGCGGACGCTCGGTCGCGGCGTGTTTTACGACGTCGTAGGATATGGCGCTGAGCTCATTTTTTAGCGCCGCGTCGTCTTTGTTTTTGTAGTTTTGCAGATTTTGCTTCATATCGCGCTTTTTGTCGCTCAAAATTTCGCCCTTTTTAGGCAGGCTCTCAAAGGTCACGTGGCAGTAGCCGTGCGGGTTTTTGTCCAGATAGTCCTGATGATACTCCTCGGCTTTGTAGATATTTTCTAGCGGCGCGATCTCCGTTACGATGGGCGCTTTGTAGTTTTTTTGCTGCTCGGAGATAAAGGCTCTGATCGCCGGCTCGTCCGCCGCATCGGTGTAGTAAATACCCGTGCGGTACTGCGTGCCGCGGTCGCCGCCTTGCTTGTTTAGGCTAGTGGGATCTATGGTGTTAAAGTAAAATTTGAGCAAATGCGGCAGGTCGATCACATACTCGTCGTATTCAACCCAGACGGCCTCAGCGGCGTTCGTATCGCCCGTGCAGACCTGCTCGTAGCTAGGGTTTGGCACCTTTGAGTTTGCATAGCCCGTGTAGGTGCTCACCACGCCCGGAAGCTGCTTTAGATAGGCCTCCGTGCCCCAAAAGCACCCGCCTGCTAGCACGATCGTTTTGTTCGCGACCGCAGCTTCCTTAGTCTCATGTTTCATCTGTTCTCCTTGTAAATTTAAAAATATACCTAAAAATAGCGCCAAAGCGCCGACTATTCCTGCTGTTTTTAACGTTTTGCCAAGCATTTTTGCTCCTTACGGCTTAAATTTTTGATTAAATTTGATTCTGGCAAATTTGACTTCAAATTTGACGGTTTTAAATTTTACCCACCGAGACCCGTACCGCGAAAACGCTAAATTTGGTTTTATCAAATTTAATATTCTCTAAAAATTTTTAGTTTTTCTTTTTCTTGGGAGGCGGAAGGGGTTTCTACTTACGAAGCGTCGCCCCTTCCGCCCCCAAACCCCCACCAACCCCACTGCACGTTCAAGGGGTGCGACCGCGCTGCCGCGCCGCACGTTTTTTTAGTTTAGCATTTTGGGGTGCGGGTCTCGGCAAGTAAAATTTGCAAATTTGACTTCAAATTTGAACATAAAAAGTTAAGGCGAAGTATCGCGAGATGATTTTTCGAGCTTTGAAGCAAAATTGAGCGTGCGCTAGGCAATATAGCCTGCGGAGCGAAAATTTTGCGAAATCTCGGAAAAGCGCTCGCGAGACGAGCCTTAGCCAAAATCAGCGAAATTATAACCACCCACTCTAAACCCAACGTGAATTTAGCCTCTTAACCTACCCTTTCGCGGCTAACGGCAAGGCGTAGAATTTAAACCCCTCCTGCTCAAACCCACTCGCAAATGCCTGAAATTCCTCAAATTCTGCGCTGTTAAACTCCGCACGCCAGATCGCGCCCTCCTCGTTAAATTCGCGCTCAAAGCTTAGATTTCGCTTTTCAAAATAGTGCTCAAATCGCGAGCCCAGCGCGTACGGCGTAAAAAACAGACAAAGCGATTTTATCTCAAATTTAGCCAGCGCCCCGCAGTCCGCAGCCTCGTCTATCGCCGCATTTACCGCTGCGCCATAAGCTCGCACGAGTCCGCCCGTGCCTAGTTTTATCCCGCCAAAATACCGAACTATTAGCGCGCCCGCGTTTACGAGCTGGGCGCCTCTAAGCGCGTTTAGCGAGGGCTGTCCGCTCGTGCCCTTTGGCTCGCCGTCGTCGCTTTGATTTTCTACTATCTGCCCGTAGCCGTTTCGCTCGCGCAGCGCCCACACGACGTGCGCGGCCTTTGGATGCTCGGCCTTTAGGCGCTCGTGCAAGGCCTTAAACTCCGAAATAGGACACAAAAAACACAAAAACGTCGATTTTTTGGCTTCAGTTTTGGTCGATACGACCCGCAAAACCGTTTGCAAATTTCTCCTTTAAATAAAGCCCGATTTTAGCGAAATTTTAAAAATATTCTTATAAAATGGCGACTAAAATGAAATAAGCTCTCAAAAAGAATGAAAATGTTTAAAAAATCTCGAAAAAAACGCTTTGGCAAATCATCGCTATGATCGTATCTAGCGCCGTTTTTAGCGGCTCTGGGATCTTAATACTAGCCTTTATCAACAAATACCTCTTAAATTTAAAAGAACAAGACGCTCAAATTTTGCTCGCGTTTTTCGCGCTTTTGATTTTGTTTTTGGGCTTTTCGGTGCTCTCGCGCATCGCTCTTAGCGTGATCGGCAACGACTTTGTCTACGAGCTACGCACCAAAACGATCAAAAGGATACTCGATACCGCAAATCAAAAAATCGTAGCCGCCGGCAAGTCAAATTTGATCGCCTCGCTCTCAAGCGACGTGCGCAGCCTAACAGACGGCTTTATGCAGGTGCCAAGCATCATCCAAGGCGTGCTCATCATAGGCGCGACGGGCGCTTACGTGCTTTATATCTCAGCCGAGATTTTTGCGTTTTTGGCGCTTTGGATGAGCGCGGCGACATGGATTTGCCGATACTTCATCAAAAATATCCACAAATACTACGAACAATGCCGTAACGGCGAGGATGCGCTATATCGCGACTATCAGACCTGCATCGAGGGGCACAGGGAGCTTAGCTTAAATTTAGCCCGCGCGAAGCGGCTTTTTTGGGACCGCTTTATCCCAAACGCAAAAAGCCTGCGCGAAAATATCGTAAAAGCCGAGATTCATCAGTCATTTATGAGCAACTGGCTAAACACCGTGATGTTAGGCGCCATGGGAATCGAGATATATTTTTGCCTAGCCTACGACGCCGCGAGCCTGCAAGACGCGATCACGGTAGCCTTAGCGATACTTTTTTTGCGAGCGCCTCTCATGATGCTGCTTTACTCGGTGCCTAGCGTATTTCGCGCGCGCATCGCTTACGAGCGGCTAAAAAAGCTAGACCTAGCGCCCTTTGAGCCTGAATTTGAGCTAGGCGAGACGGCTCCGCAAATTTGGCAAAAACTGCGTCTAAAAGATATAAATTTCGCCTACGACAAGGGGAGCGAATTTGCGCTAAAGGATATAAATTTAGAGATTAAGCGCGGCGAGACGGTGTTTTTGATCGGCAAAAACGGCAGCGGCAAAAGCACGCTATTTATGATCCTAGCAGGACTTCTAGCGCCAAAAAGCGGCGAGATGTTTGCAGATGACGTCAAAATCACCGAGTCAAATTTAAAAAGCTACGCAAACACGATTAGCGCGGTGTTTAGCGACTTTTATCTCTTTGACGAAGTGATTAGCGACGATCTGGCGCTGATAGAGGGGCTGCTAAAAAAGATGTCGATAGAAAATAAAGTAAGCGTCAAAGACGGAAATTTTAGCACGCTAAATCTCTCCCAAGGCCAGAAAAAACGCCTCGCGATGGTCGCGGCGCTACTTGAAAGGCGCAAATTTTTGATCCTTGACGAGTGGGCGGCCGATCAAGACCCCGAGTTTAGACGGCATTTTTACGTAGAGTTTTTGCCTGAGTTAAAGGCGCAAGGATACACGATCTTTGCGATCAGTCACGACGATGCGTATTTTGACGCGGCGGATAAAATTTACGAGATACGAAATGGGCAAATCGCGCTCGTTAAGGGATAAAATTCAGCTAAAAACGGTTAAAATAACGGATATCATTTTAAAATCAAGGAGACATAATGCAGCTAAGCGAAGAGGCAAGAGAAGCCAAAGACATGGCGCTAGGTATGATGAATGATAACTTCATCGGCCTTACAGAGGATATGTGCGCGAAATTTGGCGGCTTTACGAACCCGCAAAACGTCAAAATGACCGATATCACCGAGGACGGCATGCACATCGCATGCGATGAGGGCGAGGTCTTCGTGCCGTTTGAGAAAAAAGCCGAGCTAACGGTCGAGAGCCTACGCGACGAAGTCATAAATATAGTAAATAGTATGGAAAATTAGCGGCGGCGCGAAATGTTTGAAACCAGACAAAAGGGGCACGCAGGGCCGACGCGTCCCAAAAAAATAAAAATGGCGACTAACGCCGAGGTTGAGAAATTTCTAAACGAGGAGCTGCCCGCGCAAAAAGACGGCGTGATCTATATCCACGTGCCTTTTTGCGATAATATCTGCTCATTTTGCTCAATGAACCGCACGAAGCTAGAGGACGAGCTAGATAGCTACGCGCAGTATCTACTGGGCGAGATAGAAAAATACGGTAAATTCCAGTATCTACAAGCTAAAAATATCCGCAGCGTCTATTTTGGCGGCGGAACCCCTACGATACTAAAAGAAAAGCACCTAGAGCCTATTATCGCAGCTCTGCGCTCGAGCTTTAATATCGCCGAGGACTGCGAATTTAGCCTAGAGAGCACTCTGCATAATCTAAATTTAAGCAAAGTGCGCCTGCTAGAAAGCCTAGGCGTAAACCGCTTTAGCATCGGCGTGCAGACGTTTTCGGACAAAGGCCGCAAACTGCTAAACCGCGTCCACGACAAAAAAGGCGCGATAGAGCACCTAAAAACGATCAGGCAAAATTTTAGCGGCATGGTTTGCACGGACATTATCTTTAACTACCCGGATCAAACGATAGACGAGGTGCTAGAAGACGCGCGCTTAGTAGATGAGCTAGAGATCGACAGCACGAGCTTTTATTCGCTTCAGCTTTTTGAAAAATCGCAGCTCGCAAAGACCGTATCGCAGGACTACTACGACGTGAACTACGAGCACGAGCTACACAACGCTTTTTTTGAAAAGCTGCTGGGTACTGGCAACTACGAGGTGCTAGAGTATACTAAATTTAACCGTATCGGCCGCGACCGCTATCTCTATATCCGCCTAAGCCACGAGGGCGCCGATATCCTGCCGCTAGGCAGAGGCTCGGGCGGAAGGCTAGGCTACTACGATATCTACAACGCTAAAGAAAAAATGCGTATGATAAACAAAGTAGACGACAAACAGCGCGCCGAGGGACGGCTAAAAAGCCTCTTTATGTACCCGAAAATCGACCTCGCGCAGGTTAAAAGCCTAGTTAGCGACGAGACGTTTGACGCGCTAACGGAATTTTTCAAAAAATGCGAAAGCAAAGGCTATATGCGCATAGAAAACGGCTTTTTAAACTACACGACGGACGGCGTATTTTGGGGTATGTCGATCGGCACCAAAGTAGCAAATATCTCACAAAAGGACTTTGAATGAAAAAAATAGTTATCTACACGAGCGCGACTGGAAATACCGAAAAAGTCGGTCTTGCCATCGCAAACGAGCTTGGCTGCGAGGCGGTCAAATTTAGCGAGGATCTACACCTAAATTTGGACGGTTACGACTTTATCGCGCTTGGATTTTACGTCGATAAGGGCGATGCCGAGCCTAAATTTAAACGCTTTTTACGCGAGATAAAGGGCAAAAAAGTCGGCCTGTTTATGACGCTAGGCATGGATCCCGAGCACGAGCACGCGATGAACTGCCTAGAAAAGGCAAAAGTCGTGCTACGCGAGGGCGAAAATGAAATTTTACGCGAGTTTTACTGTCAAGGCGCGATCGATCCAAAGGTCATCGAGCAACTACGCAAAATGGGCGAAGCAGCCCCTAACGACCCGCGCTACGCCGTGACTCCCGAGCGCGAAGCCAGATGGGCTAGAGCCGCGACTCACCCTGATGCAAACGACCTAGAAAACGCAAAGGCGGCGTTTAGAGGGATATAAATTTGCCGCCCTCCGGCGGTCAAATTTGCTTTATAAATTCGGCGCATTTTAAATTTATAAATTTGCGCCCTATTTTTTGGATTTATTTTAAATTTTACTCACCCAGACCCGTATCTTGAAAGTGCTAAATTTAACCTGCACACAGTGCAGCAACCTCTCACGTCGTAGGGCTTGGGGAATTTGTTAAGGGGCAATGGAGCTCTTTTGCTTCAGTTTTGCCCAGCAACTTCAAAACAGAGCGTAATTCAACCCCTTCCCCTTAACAAGAAAGATCAAATTTAATTTAATTAAATTTACCACTTTCAAGATGCAGGTCTCGGTGAGTAAAAAATGCTATCAAGACAAGCTGGAAATTTCTGCCTTAATACTCCAAATTAGCCAAAACTCGCTATAATCTCCATAAAAAATCAAAAGGAAGATTATGATACAGACTTGTTTATTTCCGGCTGCGGGCTACGGCACGAGATTTTTGCCTGCGACTAAATCGCTACCAAAAGAGATGCTGCCGATCCTCACAAAGCCGCTCATTCACTACGGCGTGGACGAAGCGCTGGAGGCCGGCATGAAAAACATGGCCTTCATCACAGGCCGCGGCAAACGCGCACTGGAGGATTATTTTGATATCAGCTACGAGCTAGAGCATCAGATCTCAGGCACAAACAAAGAACACCTGCTAACCGAGATCAGAGAGCTAATGGCGCGCTGCACGTTTTCATTCACTCGCCAAGAGAGTATGAGAGGCCTAGGTAACGCTATCCACACGGGCAAAGTCCTCGTGCGAGACGAGCCTTTTGGCGTGGTGTTAGCTGATGACCTATGTATCAACGAAGAGGGCGAAGGCGTGCTATCTCAAATGGTAAAAATCTACGAGAAGTACCGCTGCAGCATCGTCGCCGTGATGGAAGTGCCGATCGAGCAAAGCAAAAACTACGGCATCGTCACGGGTCGCGCGATAGAGGATGATCTACTGATGGTGAGCGACATGGTTGAAAAGCCGGACCCCAAAGAAGCTCCGAGCAATCTCGCCGTCATCGGTCGCTATATCCTCACGCCCGACATCTTCACGATCCTAGAGCGCACCAAGCCCGGCAAAAACGGCGAAGTGCAAATCACCGACGCGCTAAAAGAGCAGGCCAAAGACGGTATGGTGCTAGCGTATAAATTTAAAGGCAAGCGCTTTGACTGCGGTAGCGTCGAGGGCTTCGTGCAAGCGACTAATTTCTTCTACGAGCTAGGCAAAAATGCTAAAAAATGAGCTATTTTTCGAAAAAACGCCACTAAGCGCGATCGGCTCCTACGCCAAGCGCATGAACGACGAACTAAAAGGCGGCGAGATCGGCTACTATCACCTACGGAAATCGGCGCAAATTTGCTAAACGAAATAGCCGAGTATGAGGCGACGCTCGCGCACATAAAAAGCGTCGTACTGGTAGGCATCGGTGGTAGTAGCCTGGGCGTCAAAGCGCTAAAAACGATGCTATCAGGCGCCAAAAGGAGCCGCAAGCGAGAGCTTTATTTTCTCGATAACGTGGACGCCTTTAGCTTTGAGCGCATTTGTGAGAGCATCAAATTTGACGAGACGCTTTTTATTATTTCGTCAAAATCAGGCACCACGATCGAGACGATCACGCTATTTAAATGCATCTTGGAGCGCTTTAAGCCCTCAAATTTGAGCGCAAATTTCATCGTCATCACTGACCCCGCCTCACCGCTAGAAGCCTACGCCAAGCAAAACGGCGTCAAATTTTTTAATATCCCCAAAAACGTCGGCGGCAGATTTAGCGTGCTTAGCGCGATCGGGCTCGTACCGCTGATGCTATGCGGATACGATGCAGCGGCATTGCTCGAGGGCGCCAGGGCGTGCAAAAGGCGCTTTTTAGAAGACGGCGACGATACGCTACTGCAAAAAGCCTATCACTACGCGACACACAAAAATGCCAAAATCAACGTAATTTTTAGCTACGGCGATAGATTTTTGGAGTTTAACGACTGGTACGTGCAGCTGTGGGCGGAGAGTCTAGGCAAGAAAAAGGGCTACAAACGCTACGGACTCACGCCCGTCGGACTCATCGGCTCGCGCGATCAACACAGCTTTTTGCAGCTCATCATGGACGGTGTGAAGGATAAAACGGTAAGCTTCATCAAGGTAACCGCCGCAGACGTAAACACTGCGATACCGAGCATTAGCCTAAACGGCCTTGAGGGTTGCGACTTCGTAAACGGGCTAAATTTGGGTGAGCTAATCAATGCCCAGTGTGGCGCCACCATGCATGCGCTCGTGCAAGAAGGCATCAGCGTGGACGTCATCGAGCTTGAGCGACTAGACGAGGCGAGCGCGGGATTTTTGATTTATTATTTCGAACTTCTCACGTCCGCTACAGGCATAATGCTAGGCATAAACACCTACGATCAGCCGGGCGTCGAGGTCGGCAAACGCATACTAAAGACGATGCTAACGGCGGGCAAGTAAAGGCTGCGGCGTAAATTTACGCTGATTTTGCTTTGCGAAGATATATACAAACAAAGCCCCGTTAGTCTAGTAATTTTTTGAGTTGACGGCTCAAATTTGCGGTATCGTCGGTAAATTTGAGTTTAAATTTGTCGTGGCTTTGTTTTTGGTATATTTAAGGCGGAAATTTAATGCGCATTTGTCGAATGTTGGCAAATATACAACAAGCTACTTCTTTGTGACGCGACTTTTTTCATTTTAGTAGCGTTGATAACTTGAGGCGTAAATTTGGTGCGACATTGCGCAATCTTTAGCCTTTACTAAAATCGTACCAGTAAAATTTATCGGCAAATTTGCTAGATTTTACTTTTTGATACCGCTGGTTTGATCATAAATATTATTTGGCAAACGCGTTTATAGACGAATTTAACAGCTTCCACCATATATCATCCTATAATTTGCAACATAAATTTCTAAACTTTACCAAAACTTTCTTTTTGGGTATTTTTGGCATATTTAGTGAAATTTAAAAACCCACTAAAGAACGTGCCACTAGTCGATCCAAAAAAATTTTATACCCCGTAGCAATCTTTATCAACACTTGACAAAGTAATATATTCTAAATTCTCAAAAAGTCTTCACAAACAATAATTTTTATTATTTGCAAATTATTTTTCTTTAAGTTTTATATGCTATAATTTCACCATAAATCAAATCAAAGGAGACAAAATGTCAAAAGTTGTTACTCAATTAAATCAAATCCAGGCCGACGCTCATGCGTTATTCGTTAAATTTCACGACTACCACTGGTATGTAAAAGGTATTCAGTTCTTTAGCGTACACGAGTACACCGAGAAAGCTTATGAGGATATGGCAGAGATATTCGATGACGTCGCTGAGCGTGCTATACAGCTAGGTGGTAGAGCTATAACAAAGATGGAAGAGCTAAACAAACTAGCGCATCCAAAAACTGACAATAAAGATAGCTACACTCCAACAGAGGTTTTAAAAGGCGTTTTGGCCGAGTATGAACACCTGTTGGGCGAATTTAAAAAGCTCGAAGAAGTGGCCGAGGAGGCAAAAGACAGCACAACCGTAGCTATGGCGCAAGACAAAATCGCAAAATATGAAAAAGCTATTTGGATGCTAAAAGCTACTTTGGCTTAATAATTTTTGGGGCGTAAGCCCCTTTTCTATTCTTTTTCTTTCAAATTTTAATTTCTACAAAATATCAACTTAGTTGTCTTTAACATTTTCAAAACAAGCAGAAACTTAATACTCCAAAAAATTAACTTAAGCTCAACGGAGCTTAATACAAACATAAATAGTATTGAGTTGCAATGAGAACTAGATTTTTAAAAAGTAACGAGCCAAGTGAAGTTAAAAAATAAGCATATAGTTCGTTTCAGAATTTCAGAGACGAAATTTAGAGAATTTTATAATATTTTTCATTTAGTATAGAATATACTAAAATAGCAGAATTTACTAAAATCTTAGAAAAAAGAATCAACAAAACAACTAAAAACATCAGAATTTTAGTATCAAAAAAGTGCGAGCTCTTAAAGAGTAACGAGCGTAGTGAAGCTAAAATAAGTAATTTTAGCGACAAGATAGAGATTTTTAAAAGCAAGAAAGGTAGTAGCAAATAAAACACATGTATTTGGAATGCGAAAGCATGACGGCAAGATCTATACCCAAATAATTAAAAACTACTCTACAAATGGACTAATACCGATACTATAATTTATTGAGACCGTTGGAAACGCCTATGATGGTTAGGTTGACTAGCGAGCAAAGACTCGTTGTAGAGTAAAATATTCAAAGAATGAACTAGTTTGCTATTTTGCAAGAAGCCAACAGTAAAACCACATAAAAGGTCGAGAAAATTTTTGGGATTATGTTAGGATTGTCTAAATTTAAAAGAATCTTCTCTAAAGCGTAGCAACACCGTAGTTACTACAGGAAGTCTAAGAGAAAGAGAGTTTTTGCTTCATTAAAAGAGCGTGAATTTGGGCTCAATAACAGTAAAAATACAAAAACTTTCTATCTTATTTTACCAAAGATGACAAGAGAGAATCCTCCTTATGTTGAGCCTAAAATTAGTTTATCATATAATGTAGTGATTTGGATGTTTTATTTGGGTGTTTAGACTTGCAAATTTTATCAAATACTTTTTAGATAACTTTAAAAGTCAAGTAAGGATTTGTGCCTTATTTTTTGAAAAGTATAACATAAAGACCTATAGAAAGGAGATATCTCGGGATAAACCCGAGATATTTAAAATTAGAATGTGTATTTAGCTTGGAATCTTAGCTGTTTAGTTTTATCTTTTGAGTCATCTTGGTGCTTGTTAATCTCATACGCATAGAAGCTTGAGAACTGAAGTTTAGCACTATAGTCATAAGTTAGTCTTGCTACATACTCTTGATATTTCTCTTTATCGCCTGAAGCAAGTTTAACTTTACCATTAGAATAATCGCCACCGACTCTAAATTTATCAGCAAAAGTGTATCCTGCTTTCAAGAACCAGAAGTTAGCTTTACCTTCAAGAGCAGTATAGTCAAGAGCAGATTTTATCTCACCCACATCTATAAATGAACCTTGATCCTCTAGGCTTACAAAACCTTTTTCTTTGTCATGAACTTTATATCCGATATAACCAGCAGCTACGTCAGCACCAAAAACTTTAGTACCTAACTCTGTTGCATAAAAATCTGTATCTTTGTAGTTTACGCCAACATTATTATCTATATCAGCGTGTGCATATTGAACTTGGGCGCCAATATTCACATCATCAGTGATGTTAAGGCTAAAGTTTACGTCGCCTATGATAAGGTTAACAGAGTCAATCAAAGACGCATACCATAGCTGGAAGCTTACTGGATCGTAAGAGCCGATAGCTGCTACCGCATAAAGGTTGTTATTGAATATACCAGGAACGTTATTATAAATAGCACCATCGCTCTCGCCGTTATTCTCTAGTGCATCAAATGCAAATGCAGTTAGAGTCAAGCCTGTGATATCTCTGTTTTCAACCCTAACGCCAGTACCTACAGCATCATCGGTAAAGAATGAACCTATGGTTTGTTTACCTGCAGTTATTGTAGTGTTACCTACGTTATATCCAAGATAAAATTCTTTTACGTTAAATGGACTTGTCGTATCAGTCGTATCACTGCGTCCATCCGCATTATAAGCTGAGCTGTCGTTGGAATTATATCTAAGCGTTAAAACACCAAAGAAATTATCATCAAGCGCGGCTTTAAAAGAAAATTCTGACTTAAACTGATGATGTGCAATAGTATTATCTTTCACGCCATTAGCATTTTTGACTGCTACGTTGTTATATCTATATCTAGCATATCCTGAAAGGTCTACGTTTTTAATAGCTTCCTCAAGAGGTGTAGCACTCGCTACGGTTGAAAAAGCACCTAGTGCAACCAAAGCTGCCAATGAAATTTTAGCAATCTTCATTTGTATTCTCCTCAAATAAAATCAAATATTTTGGAATATTAGCATAAAATAACCTTTAACAAGCTTAAAAATTTTTATATTTTTTAGAGATATTACCGAGTGTTTACCAAAATATATTAGTAGGATTAAAATTTGTAGTGATTTTTTAAGATGCCGAGCGAGACAACTCGGCAAATTTGGTTATTTTAGGTAACTTCCTTGTGTAGGAGTAGTGGAGACATCAGAGTTTTCTTGTTCGCTTCCTTTGTATTGCAAAGCATCCTTACCCTTTAAAAAGGCAATAATCGCTCCTAGGTCGCTATATTTTGTTTTGGCGGCAACTGTTTTCATTAGATTTCTCATATTTCCACCATAATCAGAATCATTTAAATAGCCGGAAAAAGCAGCCTCTATCTCCTCTGCACTTACTTCAGTTAACTTTTTGGATGTGCCATAAGCTCTTTTGTTTCCATCTTCGCCGTGACAAGAAGCGCAATTTTTAGCATACAGTTCGCGACCTTTTTCTACACTATATCTTCTTTTGCTATCTACGCCGATATTTAAAAACTTGCCGCCACTATCAGTCTCAGGAGCTTTTTCATAGACATTTATACTTATATTTTCGTCTTTAGAATATTTTTCTACCAAACTTTTTAGCTCTTTTGCAAATTCACCCTTTGCCTCGAATATATAACTCGGCTCGTCTGCAGCATTTAAAGAAAAAGTCAAAAGACATGCTAAAAGCGAAAAATGCATAAATTTCATGAAAAACCTTTTTGATAAATTTAAAAATCCCAAGCAAGGGAAATTTTGCTTGGGATTATAGCATAAAACAAGCTTTTTTGATTAGAAGCTGTATTTAGCCTCAAATCTTATACGATCGTGTTTATTTTTACTGTCTCCGTCTTTTTCTTTAGCCGCTGCATAGAATGTAGAGAAATTAAGCTTTTTGCTGTAAGCATAGCTACCGCCGACGTTCCACTCGTCTCTATCAACTCTCTTATTGTATCTATAGCTATAGCCCTTACCGTCTATATAGTTAGCATACAAGCCAAACTCGTTAAATTTATATGACGCTCCGACAAACCAATAGTCGTTTTTGTCTTTGATATTGTTGTAGTATTGAGCGCTACCGTTCATTACAGAGTTAAGTAATTTGCCCGGATTGATTAATTTGCCGTTATCTTCAACAGTTACGAAAGATTTTTTATCGTCTTTGGCCTTATAGTAGATATAACCAGCATTTAAACCGACTCCGGCAAATCCTACATCACCTTTAGCTGCAAAGAAATTTGCATCGCCAAAGTTATTGTCGTCCGACTCATTGTGAACATATTGTGCTTGTAAGCCTAGTTTTACTGCATCTAGGTCAAATTTCAAAGCCGCATCAGCTGCAAATAAATTTGCGGTATCCTCAAGATATGCCCACCAAGCTTTAAAGTTTACAGGATCATAGCTTCCCATTGCACCCACGCCATAGTAGTTAAGGCTTTTTGATCCTGCTAAGCCTGATAGTAGTCGACCGTCATAGTCAATGCTATCGGTTTCAAGTGCGTCAAAAGCAACACCAACCAAAGTAAGACCTGATATATCAGTGTTTTGTACTCTTAAGCCAGTTCCTACCAAATCATCGTCAAAATATGTTTTAACAAATTGCTTACCAGCTGTTATTGTAGTATTGTTTATGTTGTAGCCAAGATAAAATTCTCTTACACCAAATGAGCTTGTAGTATTGGTGGTATCGCCATTAAATCCAGAGCCGTCACTTGCTGCGTATCTTAGACCCAAAACACCAAAGAAATTGTCGTCAAGAGCAGCCTTAAAAGTACCTACAAATCTGAAGTTATGATTTGCATTATTTTTGTTGAATGCGCCTGGCATACCATTCCAGTGGGCTTTATTGTGAGTATATCTATATCTTGCAAATCCAGAAAAATCTACATCTTTAATAGCTTCTTCAAGCGGAGTAGCATTTAAAGTAGAGAAAGCGCCTAGCGCAACCAAAGCAGCTAAAGAAATTTTAGCGAGTTTCATAAGTTCTCCTTTATAAAAGTTGATTAGCGTAATTCTAGCACAAAATCGGTCGTGGTAAGCTTAATGCAAAAATTTAACATAAATAATCATAAAACACGAATATATCAAGCTGTTATAAGGCTGTTTTTGATACTTAATATTATTAAAATAAGAATACTACCAACAAAGCTTAAATATGAAAGCTTAATTTCAAGGATTTTTGCGAAATAAAAAGATAAAAAAGGGGACGCACATCCCCTTCTTAAAAGGAGTTCTAACTTTGATTGCTTGTGAGAATTATAAAATATTTCGGTAAATCAACGGCTAATCAAAGCTGATATTTTCACTTTTTGGAACTTCGATTAGAATTTTTTTATTACTTTCTTGCTGTTGTGGGCTTTTTGCAGGACTTGTACTTTTAAATTTCGGCGTTTTATTTACTTTATGCGTAACGTAGTGCGTTCCGCTTTTTATGAGCAGCATTTCAGTGATGAGTCCGCCCGAAACGCTTGCATAGACGGTATCTCCGCCGGAAAAGTAAAATTTATCCGCACAGTACTTGCCGCTAGGTAGCTTGCCGTTTGATACGTCGATTGATTTTATATCATAGCAGTATTTGCCGCCGTCGTAGGTTACGCTTGATATCACGCCGCGTAAAGAACCTTTAACCGGCGCAGGTTTTTGGACGACTGGTTTTTGGACGACTTTTGGTGGCGATTTTTGCTCAAAAAAAGCGCAACCACTAAAAACCAGCAAAACGGTGGCTAAATTTAAAAACTTAAGCCTGAACACTAAGGACATTCCCGCCAAGTTCGGCTATTCTTTTATCTACGGCTTGCGTTGCTTTTTCTATCGTCTTTTGCGAAATTTCAGGCAACTCGCTGCCCCAAATTTTCTCAGCCTCTTTAAAGCCCCTTAGCATGCCTTCTTTTCCAGCTTCTAGCTTTTGCAAGTCGTCTCCTGCGGCGCTAATGATAAAATTTGAAATCCTATCCGCAGTATTTGTGATACCGAAAAATCCATTCTCGCTCACTAGATCGCTGGCTTCGCTTTGGCTTAGTTGTGTTATAGGTTTGCCCTCGTAGCCGATAGATTTAAAATCGACGCCGGACAAGATATCGTTTAGAGAATTTATACTTTTGTTTTGAGCGCCGAAAATGTCGCTAAATTTTGCAGAGCCGTTAAAGGCCGAAACTTGAGACAAGAAATTTGAGCTCGCATTTGAATCAGCCCTAGCCTGAAAATGCGACAAATAGCTATTTGTTAGCTGCTTTACGTCGATATTTGCATAGGCTTCTTGCATTCTTTTGATATTTTCGTTTTGATCTACGCTTGCCGAGTTTTGGACGTTCTGTACGTCGTAGCGAGGTTGCGGGATGTATAGATTTTGGGGTAAGCCGTTCATGCTTTGCATTTTTTATCCTTTAGATTTTATTCTATATTATATATCGTCAAATTTAGGATAAAGTTAACGGGTAAAAAATTATTTTACCCTATCGCCGACGTGGCCGTTATATACGATATCCTTAGCGTCGATATTTTCGTCAAGTAAAATTTCGCTTATCTTGCCGCTTTTTTTGATGCTTTCGATATCTTGTTGCAAATCCTCTTGATAGCTGTATATCATCGCGGCTCCTGCGACGCCCTCGACGCCTTCTAGCGCCTTAAAGAGCTCTATCTCGCCGTCTAAATTTTCCGCGCTCATCACGACTACAATCTTGCCATCTTGCGCGGCGATGACCTCACAGCCTTTTACTTGATCGATTCTTTTAGCTACTTCGGCAGCTTCGTTTCCGTCTTTGGTATATACTATCGCACTTGATATATTCATTTTACGCTCCAAAATTTAACCTCTTTTTCGTACGCGACGCTGATTAGCCTACCGTTATCGGAGAGGTAAATTTCATTTAAAATTTGCTGTCCGGTTTTTATGGTCGCGAGTTTTGTTTTGCTTGCGATGTCGTAGACCAGGATATCGCTCTCTTCGCCGTTCATATACGCTAGCGTTTTGGCGTCATCGCTAAGCCCCGTCGCATAAACAATAAAATCGGCCTTAAAATAACTCATCGAGCCGTTAAAAACACCCGCTTGTTTGTCGATGCTACCAACGGCTACGACGTCATTTTTATAGTCGATGTCATACATGTTGTCTTTAAAGAAATTTAGAGTCTGCTCGGTTTGGCGAGTTTTTAGATTATAGACATAAATTACGCCGCTTTCGGCTCCGATAGCGATTTTGTCGCGGGTTTTGTTGATCTCAAAATCCACATAAAGCGCGATGGAAAATTTATGTTTAAAGACCGCTTTCTTACTCTCTAGGTCGATATAGTAAATTTCATTGCCAAAGTCCGATACTACCGCCGTTTTTTCATCTATGAAAAAGGCTTTTTTAGCGGATTTGTTGGCTAGGTGCATATTGCTAACCTCGTTCCAGCTATCGTTTTCTTTTTTAAAAACATACAAATAGCGCTCGTTGTAATCCATCTCAGTTAAAACCAAAAGCATGTCGCCCAGCCGGTCGATGCTAAAAATTTTTGCTGGCTCTTCGTCGCTAAAGTGCGTTTTGACCGTGCGAAATTTGATCGGTTCCAAAAATTTATCTGCCTTTATGTCGTAGATATCAAGCTCGCTACCGTCCGTGCCCAGATATAAAATTTCATCTATCAAATTTGAGCTTATCACGTTTGCGCCGGCTTTTATGACCTTATCAGGTTGTGATATCTCAAGCGGTGCCGCCGTCAAATTTACGGTCAAATTTAAGCAAAAAATCGCCGTAAAAAATAAAATAAATTTTCTCATAACGCCTCCATTTTGATACTATTTGCGAAGCAAACTTCCATACACTGCGCGCAGCCGACGCATTTTTGATTTATACTCGGACGAAAAACGCCTAAAAAATCGATCGCTCTAAATTTGCAAACGTCCTGGCAACTACAGCAAATCGTGCCGTTCCATGCAAGACAACTATGCACGTCGATAAAAATTTTAGCTTCGATTTTAGTCGCGAATTTTAAATTTAAAACCTCTCGTCCCGCCTCTTCGCAAGCGAGCGCACACTCTTTACAAAAGTTGCACCCCAAGGACTTAAATTTAAAATCTACTCTCTCGTTTCCAAAATTCAAAAGCTCTCTGTCGCAAGCGCTAACGCAAGGCGCTTCGCAATCCACACAATTAAATTCGCCACAAAAATAAGGCGGAGCGATAAATTTTTGAGCGGTTTTGCCGCCCAAAAATTTAGTAAATAGTTCGCGTCTGGATACGCTCACCTAACGCCTTCGTTTAGTACGTCTAACAGATTGGAATGCTGAGATGAGTTAGCATCGCGGTACTCCGGCTTAAAGTTATTTTTAAACTTAGCCTCTACGTTCGCCTGCGGTACGTGGCACGTAGTGCAGTTAAAGCGGTCGTCGCTAAGCTTGCCCTCAAGGTCTTTTTTGTTCCTTATGCTATAAAGGTGCGATTTAGGGATCGGAGTCGCACCGACGTCTTTTGCGACTTCAGGCATATGACATGTAACGCACATATTATTATCCGCAGTTATCGGTATCAAACCCTCTAAATCATGAGGTATCATCGGCGGAGCGTTTTCAAAAGAGCGCTCATATCTTTGCGCTTCGCCTGCGGCAGGTTTGGTCCAGTTGATATCGGCTAGCTTTACCTCCTCTTCGTCCATAACGTCGTTAGCCGAACGCAAGATATTTAGATCCTTTGCTTCTTTGCTATCGGATGATTTTGATTTATTTTTTTGCTCTACTTTTTGAGTTTGTACGGAGCTAGATGATTTTTGTTCTTCTTTAGCTTCGACGTATCCCGAAAATACGAGGACGGCACACGCCAGTCCCGCCAAAATTCTCGCTTTCATTGATTTTTCTCCTTTAGTAAATTTCTAATGTTAAATTTGAGCGCGTCGTCATCGCAGACGTCTATACAGCGTCCGCAGCTGATGCACTCGCTCGAGGTTATAAACCCGCTTTGCTTGCCGATGATGCCAAGCACTTGGTTTTCCGGGCAGATTAGTTTGCATTTCATGCAGTTGGTGCAGCTAGCCGCATCGTGCTTTACCCTGATAAGGGCAAATTTGCCTGCTATCGCGTAAAAAGCACCCAGCGGACAAAGCTTTGAGCAGACTAATCTATCGCCGATAAACGCGTCTATCGCAAACACCCCAAACGCCACAAACAGCCACAGCGTACCGCCGTATATGACGCCGCGCTGAATAATGCCGATAAAGCTAACGCCCTCAAACGCTGGAGCCGAAGTGACTAACGAGATAAAAAGCGTAAATCCTAAAACGTAATATCTCGCGCTTCGCGTGAAATTTACGAATTTTTTATCTTTATCGTAGCCAAGCTTTACTCTGACCCAGCGAGCGGTTTCGGTGATGATATTTACCGGGCAAACCCAGCTGCAAAAAGCGCGCGGAGCGACGATCGCGTAAAAAGCAAACACGATAGCGGCCCCCACAAGCGCGCCCGAAGCGATACTAAAACTAGCTAGATATAACTGCAAAACGGCAAACGGATCGCTAAGAGGAACAACTCCGAAAAGCAAAGACGAGCTGAGATTGCCTTGTAAAATTTTAATTCCGTAGTAGTTGCTCGCAAAAAACAGCCCCAGAATCAAAATTTGACTTATCCTTCTTAAAATCAAATACTTCATAGCAAATCTCCGCTATTTAGATAGTCGTTTAGCTTTTTCTCGTCGGTTTTAAACTCTTTTGGTTCAGCGTCTTTTAGGTTTTTATCAGCGCCCTCGACCCAGCCTTTTACGTACTGTTCGTTGCTAGAACCCAGTCCGATCTCGCGCGGAAGCACGAAGATAGAGGCTTTTGGCGTCACGCAAACTTGTTCGCACATGCCGCAGCCCGTGCAGTAGTCGGCGTCCACGACCGGTTTAAAAAACGCGTGCTTTTGTGTGCGTTCGTTGCGGACATATTCAAGCCTTAACGCTTTATCTATCAAAGGACAGGCGCGGTAGCAAGCGTCACAGCGAAGTCCCTCGTAAGCGATGCAGAAATTTGGATCCAGCACCGCAATACCCATTTGCGCTTTGTTTATATTTAGCTTTCCATTATCCTCGCCCACTAGCTTCGTATCTAGCGCTCCGGTCGGACAGGCGACCGTGCACGGGATATCCGTACACATATAGCAAGGGATATTTCGCGGGGTAAAAAACGGAGTGCCGTAAGGCAATCCGTCGTCTAGATCCGCGAGCTTAAGCGTATCCCAAGGACAGGCTTCTACGCAAAGCCCGCAGCGTATGCACTCGCTAAGGAAATTTTTCTCCTTCAAAGCACCTGGCGGCCTGATGAGTAGAGTTTGGGCTTTAGCCGTCGTTTGCGTACTCCAGGCAAAGCCGCCCGCGAGAACCAAACTAATCGCCTTTAACCCAAATTTTAAAGCCTCTCTTCTATTTTGCATTATTAAGCCTTGTAAATTTTAACCGCGCATTTTTTATAGTCGGTCTCTTTTGAGATCGGGCAAGTCGCATCTAAGCAGACTTTATTGATATACACGTTTTCATCAAAAAACGGCACGTACACTAGGCCCGAAGGAGTTTTATTTCGTCCGCGCAGATCTAGTCTTGCTTTTACCTTGCCGCGGCGAGATTCGACCCAAACGACGTCGTTATGCTGTAAATTTAGCTTTTGCGCATCGCCCTCGTGCATATAGCAAAGCGCCTCTGGAACAGCACGGTAAAGCTCAGGAACACGCATAGTCATAGTGCCGGTGTGCCAGTGCTCCAAGACGCGGCCCGTGCATAGCCAGAAAGGATACGTAGTATCAGGCATCTCGCACGGATCCATATAAGGGCGGAAGAAAATTTTAGCTCTATTAGCGATAGAAAATTTCTCGTCGCCGCTAGTTACTTTTGCTAGATCGCCTTTTGGAAGCTTGCCTTTTTTGTTACCGTAGAATGCAAACTGCTTGCCGTCTTCGGCAAATTTCTTCGCGTACGGATCGTATTTGGCGTTAAATCTCCACTGAGTTTCTTTACCGTCTACGACAGGCCATCTTAGACCGCGCACTTTGTGATAAGTATCAAAGTCCGCTAGATCGTGTCCGTGACCCGAGCCAAATTTGCGGTAGTCTTCCCAAAGATATTTTTGAACGAAAAATCCGTAGCCCTCAAATACCTTGCCGTCTGAGCCGACTACTTTTCTGCTGTCGCCGAAAACTTCGGAGTTATCGAAATCTTCCATTATAGCGTCTTTTGCAGGATAACTCTTAGCCTCTTCGTTTGCGAAAAGCACGTCAAATAGCGTATCTTCTTCGCTATAACCCATGGCTTTTGCCTCGTCAAGCACGCTAGGAAGCGTTAGCTTATCGTCCACTTTTTGTTTGTCCCAAACCTCTTTTAGCTTAAAGCGCTTAGCAAATTCCAGCATTTGCCACGTATCGCTCATCGCTTCGCCTACGGGCAATACCTGCTGCCTCCAGTGCTGCGTTCGGCGCTCGGCATTACCGTACGCGCCCCATTTTTCGTAAATCATCGCAGTAGGCAAGATTAGATCGGCAACCTTAGCCGAGATGCCGGGATACGGATCGGAAACTACGATAAAGTTATCCATCTCACGCGCGGCTTTTATCCAGTGGTTGGCGTTTGCGGTGTTTTGCCATGGGTTATTTACTTGCACCCACGCCCATTTCATCTTTCCGTCTTCCATTTCGCGCATCATCTTTACGTAGTGAGATGCTGGTTTTGGATTTATCGTGTCTTTTGGCAGTTTCCAAATTTTCTCGCTTATCTCGCGGTGTTCTGGATTATCCACGACCATATCAGCTGGCAAGCGATTACAAAACGTGCCGACCTCGCGAGCCGTACCGCATGCGCTTGGCTGACCAGTTAGAGAAAATGCCCCACTGCCTGGCTTTGCTTGCTTGCCAAGTAGCATATGCACCATATAGGCTTGCTCATTTACCCACGTGCCGCGCTGATGCTGGTTAAAGCCCATCGTCCAAAAGCTAACTACTTTTCTGCCTTTTTCTATATATAGGTCGGCGAGTTGTTTTAGCTTTTTCTTAAATTCTTCCAAATCCTCGTTTGGATCGCCTTTGATTAGAGGTGCGCAGAAATCAAGCGTATAAGGCTTAAGCGCTTCTTTAAATTCCTCGAAAGTTATCTGCCAGTGTTTACCCGCAGTAGCGGTGCTTTTATTTTCCATCACGTCGCCGGCTTTGTAGCCTAGGTATCCAAGAGTCGTGCCCTCGTTTTTGCTTAAAGTCTTTTTAAGCTCGGTCTCGATGACGTCTTTTTCGTTTGAGTAGTTAGGATGGTTTGGATTATTTCTAAGCCCGTAACCGATATCTACCGGTCCCGTAGTGAAAACGCAGTGGCTATTTACGTAGTCCCAGTCGATGGCTTCAGGGTGGTTATAAACGATCTCGTGAGCGATATAGTTCCAGATAGCTACGTCGCTTGACGGAGCAAAGATAATCTCCGTATCAGCGATATTTGACGTTCTAGTCGAATACGTACTTAAATTTACGACCTTTACGCGCTCAGGATCGCTTAGCTTCTTATCGCTGACGCGCGCCCAAAGTATCGGGTGCATCTCCGCCATATTAGCACCCCAAGTTATGATAGTGTCGGTTAGCTCGATATCGTCGTAGCAGCCCGCAGGCTCGTCGATACCAAAAGTCTGCATAAATCCAGCAACCGCGCTTGCCATACAGTGGCGAGCATTCGGGTCAATAGAGTTGCTTCTAATACCCGCTTTCCATAGTTTTACGGCCGCGTAACCCTCCATGATGGTATACTGACCAGAGCCGAAAACGCATGCTGAGTGTACGCCGTTTTTCTTCATGGTCTCTTTATATTTTTCCGCCATGATATCAAAGGCTTTTTCCCAGCTAATAGGCTTAAATTTGCCTTTTTTGTCAAATTCGCCCTTTTCGTTTACGCGCAAAAGCGGCTGAGTGATACGGTCCGCACCATACATGATCTTAGCGTTAAAGTAGCCTTTTATGCAGTTTAGGCCGCGGTTTACTGGTGCTTCAGGGTCGCCCTTGACGGCTACGATTTTGCCCTCTTTGGTTGCGATCATTACGCCGCAGCCAGTTCCACAGAACCTACATGCAGCCTTATCCCAGCGCCAGCCCTTTTCAGCGGCGTTTTCGGCAGCTGCCATAGAGCTAGGTAGCGCTATACCCGCACTTGCGCAAGCAGCAGAAGCGGCGGCGCTTTTTATAAAATCTCGTCGATCCATTTTATCTCCTCGTTTATTTTTTAAGATAGTTCTTAAAAATCAGGCGAATATTAACCGTTACAACCTAAATTTAAGTTGATTAAAAACAATTAGTTCTTTGGCAATATTTGGAATTCAAAATAAGACCAAAATTATCTTTATTTTGCCTATTTTAGGGATAAAGCTTAAAGTACGAATAAATATAAAACTTTATATTTACTAAATCTGATATGCTTTTTGATAACAAAACCCATAATATCCCAGAAACTTTTTTTAAAATATAAATTTAACGTGTAAAATCGTAACACTTTTTCATTGTAAATATAAAGCTATATATCAAGTAGAAAAACAGTGGTCTATTTTTAAGTTTAACCTTTTCAAAACGCTAATTTTAGGCTAAATTATCATAGGTATAAAATTGATTAAAATTCAAGACCATATAGCTCATAAATTAAAAATTTAATCAAATTTGCGAGCTATATTTAAATTTTGTTTTTAATTTTTAAAATATAAATATAAATTAAATTTTACCTTTTATATTTTGTAGCTTTTGGTAATACCCGTATCTTTAAAGTGCAAATTTAAAAATGCGCTGTAAAATTTGCTCAAATTTAGCCAAGGATAAAAATGCCGCGACCGACGAATAAAATAGACCTGCTAAACGCTTCGGAGACAAATTTCAAAAAGCTTTTGTCGATAGTTGAAAGTATGAATGAGGCAGAGCAAGAGGCTAAAATTTGACTTCTAGGATAGGGACAAATACGTCCGAGACGTGCTCGCGCACCTTTACGAGTGGCATTTGCTTTTGATAAATTTTATCCAAAAGAACCTAAGCGGTGAGCGGGCTTCGTTTTTGCCGCAGCCGTATAACTGGAAAACCTACCCACAGATGAACGTGCAAATTTGGCGCAACCACCAAGATACGCCGCTTTGCGAGGCTAAAACTCTATTAGCGCAAACAAACGAAAAAGTGATGCAGCTTACGGCAAATTTTAGCGACGAGGGGCTTTTTACACGCAGATATTTTAACTTTACGAGCAAACCAAACCTCGCCGCCTACGTCACCGGCAGCACCTCATCACACTACGACTGGGCGATAAAAAAGATAAAAAGCACAAAAGAAGTCTAAAAACTAGCTTGTGATCTGCCGCTTTACTAGTCAAATTTAGGCAGGCAAATTCGCCAAATTTGGTCGCCCATCGCTTTAAATGCGTCTTAACATTAAGCTAAATTTAGCTAGATTTAGACTTTTAAATTTCAGGAGAACAAATAAAAATAAAATTTTCTCTCATAGCTGCCGTTTTGGCGCTAACAGGACGCGGCGATAACAACATCGATATCGTCAAAAACTACACGCTACCAATAAAAAAATCAATGACGATATGCGCCGCCATTGACGGCTACAAGGGCTACCAAAAGGTAAAATGGGAAGATGTTAGTGGAAACGATCTAAAGCTGGTCAAGGTAACTTGCGAGGTTAGTAGCGACGTGCTTAAGGCGGAATTTGACAAACAAAACGCTCGCTACGAAGAGGCCGTGCAAAAAGCCAAAGACGACGCGCAAAAAAGTCCAGAAAAGACGCTAGAGCGGATAATAAATAACTACAACGAACTAAAAACCGAGGGCAGCAGCGATGCAAACAAAGAGGAGATGCTGGCGTTGGCGAATAAATTTTGCAAATACGACGAAGAAAAAGCAAAGAAAAGTAGCTTTAGCGCGCCCGTAAACTGCGATAACGACGCGATCGCAGAATAAATACAAGCTAAACGGCAATGCCTTTTTATTTAGCACCTTCGTAAGCCAGTTTCAATGGGCCGCGCTTGATTCGCAACGCCCGCCAAAACCGATATTTTTCGGAGATATACCAAAACAGATAAACTCGCGCTCGTACGAGCTCAAATTTATCATCAACACCGATAAGACCGTCGATATCGACCGCAAAGCCGTGATGATAGAGGACGGCGAACGCAAGGAGATCGGCAGCGGCGTACTCGGTAAATTTTACGAAAGATAGGCCTTTATTTATAGCTTGCACGGATGAACGATTTGCTCTTGCAAGCTTAAATTTGCTTTTATTTCCAGCAGATCCACACAAAGCGCGAAAGCAAATTTGGATCGCTACGGACAAATTTCAGCCTTTAAATCCACGCTATTTTTTCAAATCCCACTTTATCAAATTTAACTGTTCTTGATTTTATCTTTTAAATTTAGGTGCAAATTTGCCCAAAAAGATCAAATTTATGCAGATTTTGCTAGGTCAAATTTGCGCATAAAACGCAAGAAAAACAAAAAAGAAGTTGCGGACGCGTCAAATTTGCGTCCGCATTAAAGTAGCTAGTTTAGAAGGTTAAATTTATATCCGACTTGCAGCCAAAGCTCGTTGTTGTCGGTCTTTTTAACAGCGCCCATAGCGTCAAAGTTCTTTCTCTCAAGAGCCGTGTACGTGACGCTTGCGCTTAGCCCCTTGACCCACGGTATATCGTAGCTTGCCTGAGCCGCCCAGCCTTGGACGTTCATGTGCGTATTGGCTGCGGTCGGACCGGCGTTGCGATGCGGGGCGTCTTGTTTGCCTTTTACTAGATGTAGTTTTGCTTTTAGGCCTTCGGCGCCCACTTCTTTAAAGTCGTACTCAAACAAAAGCTTATGCGTATTCATACCCGCATAGCCCGTAAATACGAAAGGTCCGCGGATAGGAAGCAGCGTGTACGAGCCAGGACCGTTACCTAGACCAAACGCTAAAGCGTCGTTGTCGTCGACGGTCGTATAGGCATAAGACGCGCTAAAGCCCACGAAATCATAAATGCCCGCTCTTAGACCGATCATATTTCCGTCATAGTTTAGATCCTCTAAGCCTCTTGTAGTGCGAGAGCCCTTATACATCGCGTCAAATCCGAGTTTAAAGTCGCCGACGGGTACTTTGTAGTTAGCCTCGGCTAGATAGAAGTTGATGTCGCCTTGCAAAGCACCGCGCCTAAGATCGGTCACTCTAGCGTATGCGCCGGTTAGTTTTAGATTTGGGATGCTTTGATTTATGACCGCGCCGGTAAAGATATTATCAAACTCATACGCCACAGGCCCCATGCCGCCGACGATGACTCTATCTTTAAAGTGCGGAGCGCGCCCTTCTTTGCCACCGGTTACGACGGCGCTTCTGCCTTGAAATTTATAATACCAGCCGCCGATCAAGGTGGTGTTTGGGATGTCTTTGTTTACGATTGTTAGACCCTCAAACGCCTCTTTAAACGCGCGAGTCGGGTTGCCCGCTACTAGCGGAGTATTTACGTATTGACGGCCAAATTTTATATCAGTCTGGCCTATACCGTAGCCTAGATACGCTTCGGACATTACCGCGCCCTGCGTTCTCCACTCTTTGTCATACAGCGTGCCGCTTTTTCTCATGCTGTTAAACGGCAAGAAGTTGCCCTGCCCCGTAACGCCGAGCCTAAAGCCGTAAAACGGATCGGTCACGTATCCAAGCTCAAGCTGTATAGACGTCAGCTGCTCGTCGTGTATCGGCGCGCGCTCGTCTTTTTGATCCACATAGGTAGCTTGGATCTTGCCTGCTAGTTTTCCTTTGGTAAACGCCTCTCCAAAGGTATCGGCTGCGTTTGCGGAGCCTAAAAAGCCAAGCGCCAAAACGGCGGCTAAACTTAGTTTTGCTAGTTTCATAAAAACTCCTTGGTTAAATTTAGCAAATTTACGTCCCGCAAATTTAATGCAGAACATTAATCTTTATATTTAAGGATTATAGCACAGAAAATAATAAAATCCGTGTTAGATTTGTGATATTTGCTAAAAATATCGCCAAATTTAGGCAAATTTAGACGACCGAGTGTTCTTTAAGCAATGTATAAAGCTTGATCGTCGAGATAAAAAACGTCACGATCGCAGGCCCCAAGATAAGCCCCCAAAAGCCAAACGTCGAGATGCCTGCTATCATCGAGAAAAACAGTAACAGTTCGTTGATCTTTGTCGGGATTTTTACAAGCTTGTCGTTGATAAATTTAATCACAATCGGCTTTAAAAACGTATCTGCGACTATGGAGATCACGACGATAGTATAGACGGCGATGACGATCGCGGCCGCGGTGTTGCCGTTAGCAAACTCGTAAAGGCTAATCGGCCCCCACGCGAGCAAGCCGCCAACGACCGGGACAAGCGAAGTAAAGGCAAAGAGTATGCCCATCAAAAAGCCGTTGTAGCCGTACGAAATCGTGATGATAGCAAAGAGGCAACCCTGCAAAATCGCGTTTAAAACGATAGAGTAAAGCACGACGCTCATGACGTTAGCCACTTCGCTAAGTATAAACTCACTCTCGCTCTCCTTCATCGGAAGCGCGCTTTTTAGGTAGCCAACAAGCTCGCTACCGTAAAGCACCGCAAAAAAGAAAAACACGAGGATAAAGATCATGTCGAAAAGAAAGTTCACGCTTGATTTGCCGATACCGCCAAGACTAGAAAGCACGTTGGTGGAAATAGCTTTAACATCGATGTCAGCGATAATCTCTTTGATTTTTGGTTCTAAAAATTTGATCGGTTCGGGCAGCTGAAAATTCCCGCTTTGAAAATAATCTAGCGTATTTGTTACGTAGCCCGTGTTAAAGCTCGCCGCGTGTTTAGCCAGCTCGATCACGGCGTACAAAAGCGGCGCGATAAATAGCGAAAACAGCGCAAGCGTCGTAAGGGCCGCCGAGAGCGTCCTTTTGCCCTTTGTTAGCTGTAAAAATTTGACGTTTACGTTTGAGGTGGCGACCGCGAGTAAGGCGGCGATAAAGATATTTAGCAAAAACGGCTTAAAAAGGTATACGACCAGCGCCAACGCGCAAAGAGCGAAGATGCCAAAAAACACTCGATTATTCATTTTTTTCCTTTGAGGGGCTTATTATATCAGATTTTGCGGTGTTTTGCGGCCGGGCAGGCGGTGTCGGCGGCTTTAGCGCGACTGGGTAAATCAGGCGTAAATTTAGATGCTCGCGGGACAGCGGCGGGCATCTAAGCGCATACAGCAAATTTAACGCTATTTTTGGGCAGATCTGGCAAGCTTAAGGGAAAAATTAGGAGGCAAATTTGAATGAAAGATTAATTAATTTTTAAGGGGGTGGGGGGGGGTAGAATGCCTTTGTATTTCATTTAAAGGAGATTAATGAGCGGTTTTTATCCGTTTGACGTTAAGCCCGAAACGTTTTACGAAAAGGGCGACTTTGAGGTCGTTTATGGTTTTAGCGGTAGTATGGGTGGCTGGCGCATAGGCATGAGGTGGAAAAGCTCCATGGAGGGCAAAAATGGCTATCCCGTTACTAGAAACGGTGATCCTTGCTACTTCTTGCTATCAAACAATCTATGCAAGGAGTTTTTAGGGGCTTTACTCGACGGCTCGCCAAATGACGAGAAAATAAAAAATGCTATCGAAATATTAAAAGGAGAAAACAAATGACGAAGCTAAGTTTAGCGTTAGTTGCGGCGATACTCATAGGCTGCGGCAGCGAAGGAGCAAAGGCGGCGGATGAGGCGCCTCTTGAGGTGCAGTTTAGAAGAGGAGCGGTTATCATAACCTCGCTAGAAGACGGACTTAGGATATATGGCCTGATTGTAAACGGGGGAAACTGTCCTGCATTTTGGGGTAAAAGATCTAAAGATAATAAATATAATTTTAACTTTAATGCTAGTAAGGATAAATACAGCGTGAATGTATTTGACCTTAAAGAATTCAAAACGATCGAAACTCTAGCTATACCGGATTTTTACGATAAATACGGCAAGGACAATGCGCTTGAGCTTAATTTTGGAGATAAAAGCGGAATTAGCGTAAACTGCGATCCCCTAGAAGCAGGGATTGAAACCAATAAAGGCTCTTGGACTTTTAGTTTTAGATAAAATTTCAAATTTCGGCGCTTTGGGTTTTTGCTCTCGCGCCGAAATTTAATAGTTTATTGATTTTAATATTGCCTAACACACCGTACGCAAGGACTAAATGGCCTTTCGTCCCAAACATTGCTACCGTCCGTAAAAGACACAATCCATGCAATAGACAAATCGTCGGCATGCATCGTGGAAGTCCAGTACAGCCGTGATTTCACGTTTTTAAAAGCGGAATTTATAGATGGATTAAATTTACTATCGTCTGTGATACTTAAAAGCTCAATTCTAGTAGGCAGCCGCCAGTCTGAATAGCCGGCAAAATTTAAATTTTCACAGTAACTTTTAGCTTTATCCCAATCGCCGTTAAATATCTTTGGGTCGTCTTGCCATATAAGTTTACCAAGCTTAGTTTCACTACATACAACTACATTTTTATCGTTATCTCTTTGGCAAGCGGGGATTAGTACGTCGGCATTGAGCAGTCCGCAAAGTAGCAAAGAAACCGTCATATATATTTTCATATTTTCCTCTTTATTTAAATTTAAATCAATACTGTCTAACGCATCTCACTCTGTGACGCTTAGATAGACCACTCCAGGTATCACTACCGTCCCCGAAATATACTATTCTCACTCCATACGACGGGTCCACGTTCTTTGTTGAACTTTGATAGTAGTAATAAAGTTTAACATTTTTAAAAGCCGAATTTATAGCCAAACGGCATGCTCCGTCATATGCAGCTTTTGAGCACTTCTTTGGATCAGAGACGCGCTGCCAGTCTGACTTGCTATCGTCAGTGATGCTTAAAAGCTCTTTTCTAGTGGGCAGTCGCCAGTCGGAATAACCTGCGAATTTTAAATTTTCGCAATAGCATTTAGCTTCTTTCCAGTCGCCTTCAAACACATCTTGGCCGTCCTGCCACATTAGCTTATAAATATCGTCTCTAACGACCTCCAGACCGTCATCTCTACTAAATCCAGCCGTTTCGTTTCCGGCAAATACCAAATCAAAACATAGTAAAAGCGCGAACACAAAATAAAATTTCTTCATTTTTATCCTTTTATTTGTAATTCCGGTTTTGTCTTGCAATAAATTTTCATTAAAATAGATTTCCTTCCTTTGGACCGTCAAATTTAAGCTTAAACACCTCGTAGGCTTTTGCGCTTGCTAGCCTGCCTTTGGCGGTGCGCTCGATGTAGCCGTTAGCGAGCAGGTAGGGCTCTATCACGTCCTCGACCGTGCCCTCGTCCTCGCTTAGAGCTGCCGCGATCGTGCTTAGACCCATCGGACGGCGTTTGGCGGCGAGCAGGATCTCTAGATACTTGATATCCATCTCGTCAAATCCTATGTCGTTTACGCCAAGCGCATCTAAAGCCTCTTTGGCGCGGGGTTGCGAGATGATGGCTTCGTCATTTACCTCAGCAAAGTCTCTTATGCGCTTTAGCAGCCGTAGCGCGATCCTAGGCGTGGCGCGCGAGCGAGCGGCGACCTCGAGAGCAGCGGCTTTTTCGCACTCTTTGCCAAGCTTTACCGAGGCGATCTGCACGATACGAGCCAGCTCCTCGCGAGTGTAAAACTGCAGCCTAAAATCCATGCCAAATCTATCTCGCAGGGGTGCTGAAATCATGCCCGCGCGCGTCGTAGCGCCGATGAGCGTAAATTTAGGTAGGTCGATCTTGATGGTCTGCGCCGCAGGCCCGGAGCCTATAATGATATCTAGGCGAAAGTCCTCCATCGCGGGATAGAGCACCTCCTCGATCGCGGGGCTGAGGCGATGTATCTCGTCGATAAAGAGCACGTCGCCCTCTTGCAAATTTGTCAGCACCGCCGCCAGATCGCCGCTTTTTTCTATCATAGGAGCGGCCGTCATCTTGATACTCACGCCCATTTCGTTTGCGATGATGTGCGCCAGCGTCGTCTTACCAAGGCCCGGCGGCCCGTAGAAAAGCACGTGATCTAGGCATTCGCCGCGCTTTTTAGCGGCCTTTATAAAGACGCCTAAATTTTGCTTGATCTTTTCCTGTCCGATGTAGTCCTCAAAGCGCGTGGGGCGCAGCGACACCTCAAAATCGTTCTCGAAGCTTATTTTTTCTATTTCGACTATTCTATCCATTTTTTTCGGCTCTATGTTTCGTAAATTTGCCGCATTTTACAAAAATTTGGGTAAGTTTTGGCTTTGGGCTTGCTTGAAACTAGGCTTCGATTTAGGCGCCAAATTTGACGCCGTAAATGATTTTAAAATCGTATAAAGTAAAATTTGCTTTCAAATAAAAGATAAAATTTATCCGCCTCACCGAAGCGGATAAATCTCAAAAATCAGCTTAAATTTGACGGAAAAATCAGCCCGAGCCTAAAACTCCGCTATCCTTGCCTTTAAAAGCTTGCAATCGCTATCGTTGCCAAATTTACAACCCTCCGCGATGGACTCGAATTTTTCGTAAATTTCGATATTTTTTTCGTAGTTTTCAAAACCGAGCGCCCTGCAGCCGTCGTCATTGCCGAGCTTGCAAGCGCGCGAATATCCGTCGTAGGCGTCGTAAACTGCAAACTCCACACCCTGCGCGTGCTCGTAAACGTAGCCAAGAGCATAGCAGCCAAGCGCGTTTTTCATGTAGCACGAGGTGTCAAAAGCCTTGTGCGCGCTTGCTAGATCGCGCTCTGCGCCCAGCCCCTCGTGCATCATCCTGCCGTAGTTGTAGCAGCCCGCGCCGTCAAATTTCCTGCACGCTTTGGCATATAAATTTATGGATTTTTTGAGATCGTTTTGCGATTCGTAGATGAGACCGAGGTTGTTGCAAGCCGCTTCAGAGCCTAATTCGCAGCCTTTTTCGTAGAGGCGAAATATTTTATTTTCATCTTTAGGGCCGAAAATTTCCTTGACGTTTAAAAGCGCCAGATCAAAGCAGCCCGTGCCATTTCCTAGCTCGCACGATTTTTCAAAGAAAAGCTCGGCTTTTTCGTTGCTTTTCTGGGCTCCGAGTCCGCTAAAATGCATACTGCCTAGCGCCGCGCAGCTCATCGCATCGCCCTCCTCGCAAAGCGGCGATAAAATCTTAAAAGCAGCGTCATAGTCGGCATTTTCGATCGCCTGCCTCCCAGCCTCCTCGCGCTTAGAAAATCGCCTCTCGTTCTGCGCTTGCTCGCTTTGTTCGCCTAGGCTATCGATGCCTAGCCCAAATGCTGGATTAGAGGCCATTAGCGAGCCCAAAAGCGTCGCTAAAATCAATAAAATTTTCAAAACTCGCTCCTTGTTTTTAATCTAGTCTTGTTTTGATAGCCAAATTTGCCCGTCAAATTTGACGAGGGGCGGGTAAATGCAAGCGTTCAAATTTAAACCAAACTCTGTTCGTCAAATTTAACGCCTAAGGCTCAAATTTGCCCAAAACAAGCTAAATTTTATACTCAAACTCCTCGCTCGGAAAGGTCTTTTCTCTAACCTCACGAGCATAGGTTTCGACGGCCGTTCGCACCAAATTTGCTCCGTCAAGATAGCGCTTGACGAATTTTGGCTTAAACTCATCGAAAAACCCGAGCATATCGCTCCACACGAGCACCTGTCCATCTACGTCGACACCCGCGCCGATACCGATGATAGGCATCTGCACGCTTTTTGCGACCTTTGCCGCAACCGGGCTTAGTGTGCCCTCGACCACGGCAGAAAACGCTCCAGCGCACTCGAGCGCCTTCGCCTCATCGATCAAGCGCGCTTCGTCGGCCTCGCTGCGTCCTTTTATCTTGTAGCCGCCCTCGTTTCGCACAAACTGAGGCATGAGCCCGATGTGAGCCATCACGTTTATACCTTCGCCCACGAGCCTTTTTACGATAGGAGCGGCCTTTAGACCGCCTTCAAATTTGACGGCGTCCGCGCCTGCTTTGATAAATTTGGTCGCGTTTTTTAGCGCGGATTTTTCGTCCTGATAGCTACCAAAGGGCATATCGGCAACGACAAAAGCATGCTTTGCACCCTGCAAAACAGCCTTAACGTGATAAAGCGCATCGTCCATTTTTAAGCTAAGGGTGTCTTTTTTGCCGTTAAAACTCATGTTTAGACTGTCGCCGACCAAGATAATATCGACGTAATCGTCAAAAAGCCGCGCAAAAAGAGCGTCATAAGCCGTGATCATAACGATGGGCTCTAAACCCTTTTTGTTAATTATATCATAAATTGTAACTTTTTTATTATTTTCTAGCATAAATTTTTCCTTAAATTTAGGTATTTTATTTTTAATTTTATCAAAAAAATGTTACAATCCTGACAACAAATTTAAGGAAACTCAATGGGAATACTGAAAAGCCTTGAAATAGACTACTCATACGACATAGTAGAGGAGTTTTTATCGCACTATACTTTGATGTGCGATTTAATGGAGCCGCTAATCATAAACCTTGCCAGGCACGATAGATACGGTAGCAATATTAGTGAACTTTTTAGAATTTTTCATAATATTAAATCCGCAGCAGGCTTTATGAGGCTTGATCCTATAATTAAGTTAACTACGTTAGCAGAGGAAATTTGCGGCGAAGCAAGGGATTTACAAGGGCCGGCAAATGAAGATTTTGTGGACTGGTTACTTTTATTGAGCGACCAGTTTAACAGATACAAAAACGACATAGAAAACGATGCCGAGTTTTTCAGCCCCTTAGATGCAAATATCGTAAAAATACCGCAAAAACTAGACGTTTGACAAAAAAAACAAAAAATAATATAATCCATAATCTTTAAAACAAGGCTAAATTTAGCCTATTCTTACGGGAGCGACTTGGCTTCGACAGGAGCAGAGCGGTCACGGTGGCACGTCGCTTTGAGCAAAGCGTAAAAAGCTCAAATTAAATTTAAACGCAAACAACGTTAACTACGCTCCTGCTTACGCTAAAGCTGCGTAAGTTCAGTTGAGCCTCGCCTAGTCTGATACTAGCTAAGATAACGGCGAGTAACCCCAGCTAGCGTAGGTTGGTAGCCTGACGAGCTATTAACCGAAATCTTGTCTTAGTCTAAAATAAGGTTTTGGAAAGTGAGCCCTTTTAGATGAAAATTTCACTTTTGCTAAGCGTGTAGAGGCTGTAATCGGTTTGTTTTTGGACAGGGGTTCGATCCCCCTCGCTTCCACCATCTATCATTTTTACAAGATTTCAAAATCTACTAAAACACAAATTTAAAGACATTTTTAACTTGTAATACTTCTAAAAATAAAAAATAAGCCTGACTAGACCAAAGATGCTACTATTTTTATTAAAGCAAAATTTGACGTTTTTTGTACGCCTGTTTTTTGTAAAAATACATACAGCATAGATCATCAAATTTGAACAAATTGAACCTAATTAAAAAACAAATTTGAGAAAAAAGCAAAATAGAAATAGAAGTAAAATTTGAAGTTAAATTTAAAAAGGGGTCTCACGACCCCTTGGC
>ERZ773267.180-NODE-180-length-47175-cov-11.490959_pt1 | contig 47175 bp, 50 predicted proteins | sample MGYA00511959_ERZ773267 | MGnify/ENA primary metagenome ERZ773267 (study PRJEB29015, sample SAMEA2738165) | human oral metagenome | biome: human oral; feature: human-associated habitat; material: saliva | place: China | collected 2240 ...
GATGTTGGTGCGGCGCCAGGGAGTTTTTTGCAAGTAATTGCCAAAATTGTTGGTCAAAAATGAAAAGTTGTTGGGATTGACATTCAAAAAATTGATCCAAATTTTGGCTATTCAAACATTTTTTTGCTCCAAGAAAGTATTTTTGAGTATGAAAAAATTTGTGATTTTCTGAAAAATATTGGTATCAGCAATAAAAACCCTGATGAAAATCCTGAATTTGACCTCATCACTTCAGATATTGCACCAGCAACGACGGGAATGACGGGCGTTGATCAATACAAATCCGTAGAACTCAATTTGGCGATTCTCGAAGTTGCCAAAGTTTTTCTCAAAAAAGACGCTACGCTCGTGCTCAAAGTTTTTGTTGGAGAAGATGTCAACGATCTCATCGTACCAATTAAGCAACATTTTAAAAAATTGTCACGATTCAAGCCAAAAGCGTGTCGTGATCGCAGTTTTGAAGAATATTTTATTTGCCAAGGAAAAAAATAATATGCTTATTTCGCTCAAAAATATTGGTTTTTCTTATAGTTATCCCCTTTTTGAAAAAATTTCAGAAACACTTGAAATTGGGGATTTTTTGGCGATTTATGGACCATCATGAGTCGGAAAATCAACGCTTTTGGAAATTATTGGAAATATTCGAAAACCATCAAATGGAAAAATTTTTTTAGATCCTTCCCTGTCCGATAGGCAAAAAGATTTTTGATATAGTTTTGTTGGTGGGCCATTTTTTGAGGAAATGACTGTTCGTGAAAATATTTTATTTCTCGAATTTTTTTCAAAGATAACCATTGATCGTGATTTTTATACGGAATTATTAGAAATTTTTGAAATTAAAAATCTCGAGAATTTGAGTGTCAAAAATCTTTCGGCAGGCCAACGTGAGCGCGTAAATATGGTGCGTGCCTTCGTTCATAAGCCGAAAATTGTGATTCTGGACGAGCCTGGAAGCAATCTTGATGCGCGACTTTTTGAAAAAACTTTGCAATTTTTAAAAAATCAAAAAAATAGCGTAATCTGTGTCGCGACACATCACCACGAATACAGAGAAATTGCCACTAAAATTATTACTTTACAACCGCTTTCCTAATGTTTTCATTTTTTTTCAAACATATTTTTAAGCACTTTTCCCGAAGTATTGCGATTGTTTTCAGTATTTTTTTTGTTTTTTTGGTCGGGATTTTTGGAATTTATGCCTACCAAAATGTGCAGGCGGTTATCAAGCATTTTTCGTATTTGGGCAATAATCCGAATCGTCTCACCATTTCAGCAGATACAAATATTCTCAATATTTTTAGCAAAGAAGAGGGCTTGCCAGAGGAAAAAATTCAGGAAATCGAGGAAGATGAAAATCTCGAAAATGTACAGATTTTTCGACTCGTACAAATTCCTGTCAGTGCCAAATTTTGATTTTTTTCTTTTGCTCTTGAAAGTGATATCCCCGTTTTTTCCGTCACAGATAGTGCTTTAGAAAATAAAAAAAACATAATTCCTGTGGGTATGTCGCGCACTATGGTTGACCTTTATAACGCGCAATTCGCTGGAAGTTCCAAATTTTTCCCACAAATGTCAGCGGAATTTTTGCTCGGACAAAAAATCGAATTTACTTTTGGAAAATCCAAAATTTTTAATTCCACCAATAATATCGCGACACCAATTACTGGAACACTTTCGGCGATTAACAACGATTTTCCAGGATTTGGAATTGTGCTTCCCGAGTCAATTGTAAAGCAAAAACTGGAAGAAATTGGTTTTTCTCTTGGTGCACCATACAAGATTGTGGCGTACATGAAAAACTCTGGTTTACGCGATAATATCATCAAAAATCATCCCGGCCTCAACATTCGTTTTTCGATGGATGATATCAAAAAAACGGAAGAAAAAATTATGATAGCGGGTTTGATTTTATGAGGAATTGGAAGTTTTCTTGCAGGAATGTTTATCGTTTTTTTCTGTTTGTTGCTTTTTGGATATTTTCGTGAGCGAAAAAATTATTTTCAAATGATTTCACTTTTTGGCTTGAAATCATATAAATCATATATTCTCACGATTGGAGAGCCACTTCTTTTCTCAATTTTTGGAATTCTTTTCGGAATTTTCGTGAGCATTTTCTTCATGCAAAATATCCACCCAAAATTGATTCAAATCATTCAGGAAAAATGAATTTTTTTCAATCACATAAGTCTTTCTGTGTGAGAAATTTTGATATTTGGAATTATTGTTTTTATATCATTTTTTATTCTCATTTTTATTCTTGATTGGAAAATTCGAAAAAAATACGAAAAATAAACAAAAAAACTTTTCATTTTTAAATTTTCTATATAATATTCATACTATTTATTTTTATTATGACGATTCTTTCATCTGACATTCGAAGCAAATATCTCGAATTTTTTAAAACCAAAAATCATGCGATCATTCCTTCTGCGCCACTAGTGCCAGAAAATGATCCTTCTGTACTTTTTAATACTGCGGGAATGCAGCCACTCGTTCCCTATCTTTTGGGGGAACCTCATCCGCTCGGGAAACGCCTTGCCGATGTTCAAAAATGTGTCCGAACGGGTGATATTGATGATGTGGGCGATGATACACACTTGACATTTTTTGAAATGCTCGGAAACTGGTCATTGGGTGATTATTTCAAAGAGGAGTCAATTACCATGAGTTGGGAATTTTTGACAAGCCCAGAGTGGCTCGGACTTGATCCTGATATGATTTCTGTGACTGTATTTGAGGGTGATGAAAATGCCCCTCGTGACGAAGAATCTGCAGAAATTTGGAAAAAAATCGGAGTTCCAGATCACAAAATCGCCTACTTGCCAGCGGAGGATAATTGGTGGGCAGCTGGACCAACAGGACCCTGTGGACCAGATAGTGAAATTTTTTATTGGATGGGCGAAGGAAAGCCTCCGAAGGATTCCAATAAAGGAAGTGATCCTGATAATTGGATGGAAATCTGGAATAATGTTTTCATGCAATATAATCGTATTGATGAAAAAACGCTTGTAGAACTCCCAGCAAAATGTGTGGATACTGGTATGGGTATTGAGAGATGTACTGTAACCCTCAATAAACTCAAATCCGTATATGAGACTGATTTGTTCGTTCCTACCCTCACAAAAATTCGTGAAATGGTGGGAGACAACAGTTATAACGAAAAATCTGCACGAATTATTGCAGACCATATTCGTTCTGCAACACACATGATTTCTGATGGTGTAGTGCCAAAAAATATTGATCAGGGCTATATTTTACGACGACTCATTCGCCGTGCTATTCGCGAAGCTCACAAGATGGGATTTGAGGGAATGTTTACGAATGAAATTGCGAAAATCTATATTTCTCAATTTGAAAATATTTACCCGACCATCAAGGAAAATGCTGAAAAAATTCTCACAGAACTCACCAATGAGGAAAATCGTTTTGCGAAAACCCTCAAAGATGGAATCAGGGAATTTGAAAAAATCGTTCGTGGCTTTGATATCGCATTCGAAAAAACTGGAAATCGTCCGACACAAATTGCTGGAACTCGTGCTTTTACACTTTTTGATACCTACGGATTCCCGCTCGAAATGACTATTGAGCTCGCTAAAGAAAAAAACCTGACAGTTGATGTTGAAGGCTTTAATAAAGCATTTCAAGCGCATCAAGAAAAATCTCGCACTGCCGCGGCTGGAAAATTCAAAGGTGGACTGGGCGACAATTCTGTCGAAACAGTAGCGCTCCATTCGGCTTGTCACCTTATGCTCGCAGGACTTCGAGAAGTTCTTGGTGAGCATGTTCATCAAGCTGGATCAAACATTACTCCAGAGCGTTTGCGCTTCGACTTCACGCACCCAGAAAAAATGACTGACGAACAGAAAAAAATGGTAGAAGAATACGTAAATAATGCTATTCAAAAGGGATTTTCGACAAGCATTGCTCAAATGCCAAAAGAGGAAGCCAAAGCACAATGAGTGGAAGGAAGTTTCTGGGAAAAATATCCAGATATTGTAAAAGTGTATACTATGGCAGGTACTGATGGAACTATTTATTCTCGAGAACTCTGTGGTGGACCACATGTAGAAAATTCTCAAAATATGGGAACTTTCAAGATTGCAAAAGAAGAAGCTTCATCAGCTGGTGTTCGTCGCATCAAAGCAATACTTACCAAGTAAAAAACTCCAATTGGAGTTTTTTACTTGGGCTTTTATTGACAAATTTTTTAAAATATTTTATAATCGAACAAATAATCACAAAATAATGACAAATTCACCAAAAGATCAACCAAAATCGAGTAGCATCACAAAAATTATTACTGGAAGTGTTGTGGCTGGCGCACTCGCTATGGGATGAAAAGTTTATCTTAAAACCCACTCGGAAGAAATATGTACCGACAATCAATATCGTATTTTTCGTCTACTTACTGAGTGTGATAATCTGGAAAAAATCCCGCACTTTCCCCTTTATAAGGATGGGATTTTGTTTTCAAAAGACGAAGAAATTGCACAAATCCAAGAAACGTACGGAATTCACCATCGAAATGTGAATGTTTCAAAAGCTGATGAGGAAAGCGCTACACAGAGACAAAAAATTCGTCATAAATACTTTTTGCGATCAGAAAAATGAAAAACACAAATCAATGAGGCATTCTATAATCGAAAAAATCTTGCAAATTGGCTAGTGAACATTCATCAAGAATCAGAGCGAAAGTACGACATTTCTGATACTTTAATTACTCAAAAACGTATTTTTGTGACGCCAGATACGGCACAAATTATGAATAAAATCTGAACGGAATTTTGGGAGCATACACGCAGTAAAATGTATATCACCAATATTCGAGAAGTCAACACCAAAAATTACAGCAAAACACTGATGATGCCTGCATTCCAAATCAGTAAAACACATATTATCGATAAAAATGGTAACAAGCGCCCAATCGAAGATACTCACTTGCGTATACTCAAAGAAATTCTGGTAGAAGCCGATGTGCAAAATACGATTATTTTTACAGAAGATTCTAAAAATATTTCTGTATATGTCACATATGTAAGCCAGCCCATCAAACAAGCCTTTCCAAAGCTAAATGCGATTGACACAGATTTTATAAAAACTCCTCGTGAAAAACGAACACCCATTTCTCTTTATTTGAACCAAAATGGACTTCCAGAATCCTCAAAAATTATTTTGAGCGATATTTTTGCCAAAGCGCAGATTGATTATAGTCAGTTTTCTCCAGCTCAAAAACGGATCATAACAGAAAATTTGAAATATTTTATGAAATATATTTTACATATTGAAAGTAGCGACGGACAATATGTAAACAATAAAACATCAACCGCTACTTGACCCTTCCAAATTTTGGATGGACGCAATAAAAAAACCGGAGCGCGCATTCCAGCATATCAAGGCACCAACAAATTTACGACATATGAAGTGCTTCTCAGAACATATATGAAATACGCTAATAATAGCAACATTCCGGATCCAAAAGATTCTGGGCACCCAGATTTTATCACGCAAGCATATAATTCTAATGGAAAAATAAGTCCAAATGAACTCAATCAGGAGCAAAGCATCAATCTTTTTTTGGTTGGAACTTTTTTGGGCGACGATAAAGCTAATGCTGAATTGCTCATGAAAGTAGTAATACTTGGCGATACCAATGCGGTTGAAACCCTTTATCGAAAACATCATACGAATCCTGATGCCCAAACAGAACTTATGATTAAAAAAACAAATTCGAAGTTTACAAACCATTTTCAGAAAGTTTTATAAAAACTTGAAGAAAATGGCTTTATTCTTTACAATATTTTTTATGAAAAAATTTTTTATTATTTTTCTTGCTATTTTTCTGTTTTCCTGTTCACAAAATTCAGAAAATATTTCACAAAAAGTTTCAGAAAACACTACAAAACCAGAGAAAAATTTTCAAAATATTGATTACAATTCATATTATATTGGTGCCAATATTCTAGATACAAAAGATTTGAAAATTTCTAAAATCTCCGCAGGAAGCAAATGACACGGACAAGTTGATAAATTTGATGAAAATTCTCCATATCAAATCGGTTATTTTTTTGAGCAGAAAGCAATCATAATGAGAGTATAGAATTTTTTACAAATACCCAAAATAAAGGTGATATTGAAGGAATTGTCAGTATTTCTAGCATAAAAAATTGACAAGAATATATTCGACAAAAAATGATTCCAAGCGAAAATCTAAATATCGTCACATACAATTTACCAAAACTCGTTTCCAAGGAACTCCTCCAAAAACATAATGAAAAATTTGAAATTTCCCATATAGATGCAGGCTGGACAGGAGATAATCAAAATAAAATGACTATTGACTTGTCAGTCTTACAACCATTTTTTACAGATAATGTTATTATAAATATTGCTATCCCGGGTGAAACTGAAAAAATCACCTATACAACACTTGATGGAATTACTCATGATTATTCAACGGAAACAATGTTAAATAATCATGAATATAGTGAAACAGAAAGTAATTGTGGCATTGACGCACCATGGTGTGTGTTGATTTTTAATAATGATGAAGCGAAAAATATCAAAAACATAAAAATAGAATGAATCGTTCCGTAATAAAAATTTTTTCCAACAAAAAAATCCATCCATTTTGATAGATTTTTTTTAAAATTATGATATCATAACAAAAATAATTATTTTTGTTCCAAAATTGCAGCATTTAATTCGCGAGCAAATTTAATTGCTTCCTTTTTTTTCCAAAAAACTACTGGAATCTTAATCAGTTCTGAACCAGTACCAAAAATGGCGAGATATGGAGATATTCCACTTCCAAAAAGCAAAATCCCAAGCAGAATTACCAAAACATCACTAGAATTCCCAATATTCCATCCTACCATAATAAAAATAACACCACAAATCAGACGAAATAAATGATATTCCATCTTAACTGTCACGCTAGAAATTTGTTTCAAGCTCATATTTACATCTTCAAAACCAAATGGAAAAAGCCCAAGAACAACATTTGGAAAATGCCCTAAAAATCGTTTATTTGTCGCAACCACATGAGCCTTAATAAAAAAAGTTGTAATACTTATAGGAAAATGCTTACTAGCAACAATTTTTTCATCCTGAATGAGACGACTACTATCTGGAAGCATATTTTCATAAATAATATTACTCATAAAATTTTATTAAATTAATATGTAAAACATTTTCATTATATTCAAAAAAAACAAGTTGATTTTTACAAAATGCTTTATTTGTAAATCGTTCCTCTAAAAAATTTTTCAAATGACTTATTTTCCCTTGATTTCTTACAAAAATTTTTATAATAGTATCTTCGTTAAAAAAATTTTATGAAACAAACGAAAATTATTGCCACTATTGGACCAGCAAGCGAATCGCCAGAAACACTCGAAAAATTATATCACGCGGGCGCCAATATTGCGCGTATCAATTGTTCTCATTTTGATGAGGAAGAATTTTTACAAAAAGTCAACACCATCACAGAACTCAACCAAAATGGAAAAACAAATTTTTCCATCATGCTTGATACCAAAGGCCCAGAAATTCGAACCACCCTCATGGAGACGCCACTCGAAGTAAAAGCTGGAGATACTGTCATTGTCACGATTCCAGAATTTGCTGATAAATTCGAGAAGCGCCTTGTTTCCGATTATCCATATACAATTATTGATGAGCAAGTCGGAAACCTTATTGATGTAGATTGTGGGCTTTTGTCGCTCAGTATTCAAGAAAAAAATTCCGATCACCTTGTGTGTTATGCGCACCACAGCTACACGATTAAAAGTCGTCGGCACATCAATCTTCCAGGAATCACGCTCAAATTTCCTGGTCTCACGGATATTGATAAATATCATATTCAATTTGGAATCGAGAATGGAATCCATCTTGTGGCAATGAGTTTTGTGCGAGACAAATCGCATATTCAGGAATATCGAGCTTTTTTGCACGAAATTAATGCTCCAAAAATTCCTGTTATCGCCAAAATTGAAACACTCGATGCTGTGGAAAAAGTTGATGAAATTATCATGGAGGCAGACGGAATCATGGTGGCTCGCGGAGATTTGGGCGCACAAGTACCAATGGAACAGCTCCCTTCTGTTCAGGAAATGATTGTCAAAAAATGTTTACTTGCAGGAAAACCCGTTATCGTCGCAACAAATATGCTTGAATCCATGATTGACAACCCGACACCAACTCGTGCTGAACTTACTGATGTTCATAATGCAGTAAAACAAAGTGCTGATGCAACGATGCTTTCTGGTGAGTCTGCAATCGGAAAATACCCAGTGGAGGCTGTGACTATGATGCGAAAAATTATTAGCTATACGGAAGAAATAACTGATAAGTCTCATCAGCATTTTGTACGAAATATTGGAATTGACGAAAATAAAAAAGAAGTGATTCGAATGAGCCTGTATCTCGCTGACAAGATTGACGCCAAGGCAATTGTAGTGTTTACGCATACTGGTTTTATGGGAAAAACGGCAGCCGCCCTTCGCCCTGAACAGCCTGTATACGCGTTTACTTTTTCGGATGCAACAGTGAAAAATCTCGCGCTTCATTATGGAGTGAATCCTGTTTTAATCAAGGAGAGCAACAATGCTCAACACCTTGAAGTGGCAAAAAATTATCTTTTAGAAAATTTTATTTTGAAAAAAGGCGACACGATTGTAGTTTTGATCGATGGAAATGCTAATCAAGAATCCGCACCAGAAATGAAGGTTGTAACCCTCTAAAAAATCCCCTACTCTGGGGATTTTATTTTTTCTTTTTCAAGATTTTTTATTTCTTTTCTTCTGCAAATGTGATTTTATTTCAGTCTGGATCAAGTATTGTTGCATAAAACACAAATCAATAATCCATTATTTCTCAAACCTCAACTCACAAAGATTTTAATTCTTCAGTGTATTCATATAAATTTTTTACTCAAATAATTACACCTGATTTTTGAAAATTTTCATCTTCACTTTGTCAAACTCAAATAAGTGTATTTAAAGCAATGGCTGGTTCCAAAAGAGTTAAACTTTCTGCTTTTTCAGGATTTTTAATAGCAAAATTTGCTAAATATCCAGCTCAAAATGAACGCCCTACAAAATGAGCTTTTGATATTCAAAGTTTTTTTACAGTTTCAGCAATCCAAAGGGAATCATCACCATTTTCTAAAGGAGCATTTTGTACAGATTTTCAAACATCTCACAAAGTATCAATTGAAAAAACAGTATGATTTTTTGTGAAATATTCTAGATTTTCTGACCAAATAGGCGTTCCTGAACTGTGACCTGAAAGCAAAATAATTGGTGAAAAATTTTTGCATTTTGATTTCTCCATTCATAAACAAATACATCACCCCAAGCAGTCTCTATTTAATGAGTACTTGTTGGACTTGGGATACTTTTCATTATCTCATCATAATATTTGAAATACTCAAGTTTTCCATCTGAAGTCTTAAAATGTCATATATGTTTTGTGAAAAATAATCCCTAAAGAGTAAATTATACACAAAACACTTATAAAAACTCCCAAAAAGATAAAAAATCTTTTCATATTTCCAAAAATTAAAAAATTTTTTTCAAATTATGCTCAAAAATAGGAAAATGGGAACAAAAAAATCCCTCACTTTCGTGAGAGATTTGGAGAATTATTTCAATTCAATAGAAGCACCAGCAGCTTCAAGATCAGCCTTGATTTTTTCTGCTTCGTCCTTTTTAACATCTTTTTTAAGTTCTCCACCGTTGTCAGCAAGAGCTTTCGCCTCACCAAGTCCAAGACCTGTAATTTCGCGGATAACTTTAATAACAGCGATTTTCTGAGCACCTGCAGATGTAAGTACAACAGTGAATGAAGATTTTTCTTCATCATCACCACCAGCGGCAGCACCACCAGCTACTACAGCAACTGGAGCAGCAGCAGAAACACCAAATTTTTCTTCCATAGCAGAAACGAGATCTGCAAGTTCTACGATAGTTAGACCTTCTACGAGTTCCATAACTTTTGTAGCGTTTGCTGAAAGTTCAGACATAATTTTAAAAGTTAGAAATAAATACATTTAAGAGATTTTCATCTCGTGCCTGCCCACTGAAGTGAGCAGAATACGAAAAGAAAATTATTCACCTTTCTCTTCAGCTGAAGTTTCTTCTGCAGTTGTAGGAACTTCCAAATCCTTCACAGTAGAAAGATTTTTTGCTTCCAAATCTTTTTTTGCCGCATCAAAGAAACGAGCCAAAGAAGAAAGTGGAGCCATCATTGATCCAAGAAGTTTTGCAAGAAGTACTTCACGAGAAGGAAGAGACGCAATCTTACGGATTGAATCAGCGTCAACAATTTTTTCTTCAAAGTAACCACCCACAAACGTAAGTTTTTGAGCTTTTTTCCAGTCTTTCTGGCTTGCGTATTTATTTACAACACCAAGTGGAGCAATCGCGTCTTCTTTTGTGATCACCATAGCAACCTGACCAGGAAGTGTATCAATATCAAGATCAAGGCCAAATACATTTTTGAAAGCGATACGAATCAAAGTTTTTTTCGCTGTCAAGTAGATTGCATTATGAGGAATCAAATCGCGTTTGATAGCCGTTACTTCTGCTACCGTAATTTTCGTATTAGAAGTGAAACCAACGGATTTTGCTTCCTTCAAGTGTGCTTCAAGTTGAGCAAGTTGTTCAACTTTTCGTGCTTTTGAAACTGCCATAATAAAATTTTTAAAGAAATATTTCGGATAGATAGCGCAAAACAAAAAAATCGCACTATCGTACGAACAAAATAGAAGCCTCCGAATGAGCCATAACTATTTGTCCATCTCGGCAGGAGTTTGAAAGCTATTGCTTCCCTGCTGTCTACGATAGAATGATTGTATTATATAGAAAAAAAATATTTGTCAAATTTTTTGACAAATATTTTTTAGTTTCATTTTATAACAACTTATTTTTTCTAAAAAGAATGCACATCACAAAACCAATCAGTGTTCATAAGATACCAAAAACAACATTATCCAGAATAAAACTTTTTCCGAGTGATTGACCATAAGAATTCCAGAGCCATATATTAAGAGCCCATGAAATTAATTCTACAAATAAAGGAAGAAACATACTCATCACGCACGCTATCCATTGTTTATTTGATAAAAAATAAGCAAAAAAGAATCATGCCGGAACATAAATGAGGCTTCTGCCAAATGTAGCTCAGTATTTTACAAACACATCGTCCCAACTCCAATAAAATTGGATTGTTCCAAAGAGCTGTAAATCCATAATTGGTGCCCTTATGCTATATCAATATTTATATAATGGAAATTTAATAATCAAAAGAAATATACAATATAAAAGACTCAGCCAAACAAAGTATCGATATTTTTTGTCATTCATATAACGTAATTAATAGGAAAATAAGGATGCATTTTATCATTAGCAATCATATACAGAAGCCTCCCTATCATAAACCCAATTTTCTGTATTTCATACTGTTCTTAAATGTAAGAAATATTCACCTGGTCAAACGCCAGACCATCGATGTGTTTGGTAGCCAGCATTTTTTTGATAGACCCGAGTACCCATATACTCGTCAGGCCCCCATCGTTTTTTATATAATTTGACCTCCAAAACATTATATGCATTATTAGAATCCATTCCTCATCTTGGATTAGTTCCAAAACATATACTACCTCCACTAAAATATTTATAACCAGTCTCACGATTGGCATAAAATGAATACGATACATCATAGGAATTATAATCCATGGCTCGTCTAAACCAGGCATTAAAACCGGTCGAAAATGAAGATGGTGAAATAACAGCATACTCAAGATGATTATTTTGTGTAACATCTTGTGTATGAGCTGTTCCCTAAGAGGCGGAAAAAAGAAGCAATCCCGCCAATATTATAGAAAATACATTCCTTACATTCATAGGCATAAAAAATGAAAGATATAAAAGACTGGTTTGAAATTTCAATTCATTATGTGCATGTAATGAATTGTATGATTTTTTGAATTTTTGCCAAAAGAAAATTTGAAAAATATTTACTATAAAAATTTTAATAAAATAATCTCAAAAATGTATTTGATTTTTTATGTTTTTTTCATATAATTGGGCGAAAATTTTTATTATGAGCAAGACAATTTTTATTCTTTCTGGGCCAGCTGGCGTTGGAAAAACGACTATTTGGCATAAGATTAGCCACCGAGTGCCACATATCGCCAAAATTATCACAACAACTTCTCGCGAAATGCGTTCTGGTGAAATAAATGGCGTGGACTACTATTTTGTGTCTCGTACTGATTTTGAAGCAAAAATCGCGGCATGAGATTTTATTGAATACGCAACCGTGCATACGAATCTGTATGGTTCAACTTTTTCTGAATTGGATCGCATTTTGAGTGAAAATAAAAATCCACTCTACATCATCGAACCACAAGGGATGGTCTACATTAAGCCAGTTTTGGAGAAAAAATGATACAAGGTAAAAACAATTTTTCTCTTGCCACCATCTATCGATGAACTCAAAAAACGCCTTTCGGCTCGCGGAACAGAAACGCCAGAACAATACGAGATTCGTCTCAATACAGCGCTCCAAGAGTTGGAACAAAAAAATTTTTATGACATACAGGTGCTCAATGATGATATGAAAATAGCTGAAAACGATCTTGTTAAGATTTTTTCTGACCATGTATAAAAGTCTCTATCATTTTACTCAAAATCTCGGAAATAACGCACTCTCATACGACGAGCGAGCAAAAATTCTTTGAAGAAATCCGTCTCTGGTGATTCCGAAGCAGATTTTTTGAACGATAGATGATGTGAGAATTTCTGAAAAAAATATGGTTTTTGAAGAGGTGGAAAATGGTAAACTCAAATCCTGTTTTGGACTCGAAAATTTTGTTAACATTTCCCTTCCCAATCTTCCTGAAATCGTCGTTTTTGACAACCATAATCATGCGCTTTTTTTCTGGTGTGAAGCTATTCAATGAGGAATCTTGGAGCCAAATTTTGAACTCATCCACATCGATGAACACTCGGATTTATGGGCCAACGAAAATATTTTTGACCCGAGTCAAATCGCCAATCTCGAATATGCGTGGGATTTTACGAATTTTTCGTGCAATGTCGGAAATTATATCGTCCCAGCGCAGCGTGCGGGCATCGTCGGAAAAATGATTCGCATCGAAAATGAATTTCAACTTGACGAAAATCTTGATTATACGCCAGCCAAAAATAGCGTTCTCAATCTGGATCTGGATTTTTTCTCGCCCGATCTGAGTCATATCGACGATACTAAAAAAATTGCCTGTATCAAAAATTTGCTAAAAAAAGTGAAATATGTTACAATCTGTACCAGTCCTTATTTTATCGAACAATGACGCGCTCTCACAATTCTTCGTCGAATCATAACCGAAATTACAACCGAGCAGAATTAAAAACTTCCATTGAACAATTCACCACTGAAAGTGCTAAAAATTTTAATGGTTTTTCTGATCGCGAAAAGGAATATATTTATCAAAATGTTGATAATATGAAAAATCTTATCGCAACGAAGCCGCTCCTTGCTCTTTCTGGGCTGAAATTTCCAGAAACAGGTGGGCAGATTGCCGATGAAAATTTCAATTTTGCAGCAGAAGTAATGTGGAATGAAAATATTGATCAAATGCTCGAAAATCTCAAAAAACTCCAAAAAGATAAAAAACTTCAAGAAAAAATAAGAGAAATTCAAGAAATTTTGTCAAGAATGATCGTGCCTCATTCTTCGAGTCATCGATATTCAAAAAAGGTAAACGATAATATCAAATCCATTCTTGAAAACTAAAAAAATCTCCAAGTTTCTGGAGATTTTTATTATTGCAAAAATTAGTAATTATTTTTCCTTTTAAATAAAGGTTTTCAAAAAATTTAAAACACTTATTGCAAAAATTTGTATTTATAAAATTTATTGCTAAAATTAGCAATAAGAAAAAAGATTAGCGTCGAAGCCAATCTTTTGGGAAAGTATTTTCAATAATACCATTTTTTGCATTTTCTAATGACAAAGTTTCATTGGCATACTGAATCAAAAAATATCAATCTTCATCACATTCAAGCATTCCACCACGAAGATAAAAATCGAGTTCTTTTTCATTTTGAAGAGAAATTTTGGAAAAATTCTCAATTTGTAAGTCTCGATATGCGCGTGCATTGGGAAAAAATTGGTTATTTTCCCAAAATCCAATGGTCTCACCCAGTCGCATAAAATACATTTTTTCAAGAAAAGGCGCCACAATATGAGCATTTTTTACGGCCAAAATTTTATCACGATGAGAAAAATTTGTAATCCCATCCCGAAGAGAAAAATTGCCAAATTTTTTAGAAAATTTTTTAATTTCGGCATTAAAATTTTTCAGTTTTTCTGATGCTATATCATCGATAATTGATGCTTTTTTGACAATTTTTGCCATAAAAAATCCCCCAGTCTGATCAATGTGCGGCCAAAATTTTTTCTGAAAAATAATCTCAATCTTCTCACCATATTTTTCTGAAATATAAGCCAAAATCCCCTCATTTTCAAGATCATTGAGCGCACAAGTTGAGTAGACCATTTCACCGCCGACTTTGAGTGCAGTCAAGGCCGAAACAATCAATTTTTTCTGCAAATTCGCGATTTGTCGAATACTTTTGATATGCCAATTTTTCACTGCGTCTGTCCCTTTGTAGAGCGTACCTTCACCAGAACACGGCGCATCAAGCAAAATTCGATCAAAAATTTCATGAAAATGTCGCCATTGCTGTCCAGGATAGAGCGTAATCGCAACATTTGGCGTATGCATTCGTTCGAGATTTTGAAGTAATTGTGGAATGCGCTCTCGACTCGGTTCATTGGCTACAATAAAACTATTCGGAAAATATTCCGCCAATTGTGTTGTTTTTCCCCCAGGAGACGATGCCATATCGAGAATTAAAAATTCCTCGTGATGAATACGTCCATCAGCCAAAAGATTTACTGGATGAGCCGCAGCCAATTCCTGAATATAAAAATTCCCTACCAAGTGATCCATCGTCATGCCAAGACGACGCTCCAATGGATTAAAATCCGCACGGCGATCCATCTGATACATTCGCGGAATTTCCGTAGGATTCAAAATCCAACCATCCTGCTCCAGGCGTTCACGAACCACTTTTTCTTTCCCGGGTTTTATGCGAATAGTTCGCAAAATTGGCTTTTCGATAGTATTCAAAAATTTCTGAAAATTTTCATCATCGTTTTCAAAAAATTTTTCCTGAAAATACTGACAAAATCGTTGATTTAACATATTTTAATAAAATTTACGAACTTCGCGCGACAAGTCTCGCTCCTTGAGAACTTGTTTTTTTTGCCATTTTTTACGCCCCTTAGCAAGCGCCAATCGCGCCTTAAAAAGATTTCCAACACTCAAAATTTCTTTGACAATAAGTGTTGCGCCCATTTCTTTAATTTTTTGTGAAAGGTGTAAAATTTCCTTTTTGGAAAGCAAAAGTTCGCGCTCGCGCTTGGGATCAATTTTTTTATTCGTATTGTGACGATATTCGGCAATATGCACACCAACCAAGATTGGGCGACCTGAATGAAGCGTCACATATGACCCCTTCAGATTCGCCTGCCCCGCGCGCAAGCTTTTAACTTCAGGACCAAACAAAATAATCCCTGCATCGAGTTCCTCAAAAATCTCGTAATCAAACAGGGCTTTTTTGTTTTGAATAATGCTTTTTCGTTCAGAATTTTTCATAATTTTCGTGATTATATAGAAAAAAATATGTTTGGCAATAAAAATTTTTGACAGAACGGTGAAAATTTTGCAAAAATTTTTACTATCTGTTATGATATTATTATAAAATTAGCTTATTATCACTATTTATGAAACATTTCCAAAAAATATTATTAGCATGTGCAGTTGCATTTGCTGCAATCTGAAGTACTCATGCATTACCGAATTACCCAACAAATACACCTCAAGGCGAAGTTGAAGGCGGAATTTTTGCTATGTATTTTCGTAGCTTTCTTGGAAAAGCTTGTACCAATAATATGGTAGTAACAGGATTTGGCCCAACTGGGGTGCTCATCTGTAAATATGGTGCCGCAGATATGTTAGCAGGAGCTCTTATCGGTCCAGATAATACGATTCCCATGTGGGCTAACAATGGAAAAGCATTCGTAAGTAGTGTGCTCTCTCAACAAGGGCGACAAATTCGCATCAATGGAAATCTCAAAATTGGTATGGATCCAAGCAGTGTTTGTGCCGGCCCTAACACTGCAGGCCAGATGCGCTACAATGCAACCAACAAAAAAATTGAATTCTGTGATGGTACAATTTGGAAAGTTTTTGACACTACTCCAGTAGGTGCTATTATGCCCTTCTATCGAAACTCATGTCCGGAATGATGGGTTGCAGCAAATGGACAAAATGGAACACCTGATTTGCGTGGCGAATTCATCCGTGGACTTGATGCTGGGCGTGGTATAGATGGCGGTCGCGGGCTGGGAAGTGTGCAATGAGATGCAATTCGAAATATTAAAGGCTTTGTATCAACTCGCGGTGCTGGTAATATTGATGGTTTTAGTGGAGCATTTTATGATATCGGAACACGCCATGGTGGTAATGGACAAGGTTCAAGACCTGGATTAACTGATGATTTTGGTTTTGATGCATCTCGCGTGGTTCCAACTGCCAACGAAAATCGCCCACGCAATATAGCACTCCTCTATTGTATGAAACAATAGTTTTAAAACCTCAATCGAGGTTTTATTTTTTGAAAATTCTCAAAAAATAAAAAATCCCCTTTTAGAATTTTGGGGATTTTTGCAAATTATTTCAAAAGTGCATCAACTGCCGCCTTGAAATTTTCGTATGGATACGCTCCGCTAATAGTCGTGTACGCTCCAGTTTTTTGGTTAAAAATCAATGTTCCTGGTGTTCCAGAGAGCCCAAATGAAGCAGCTTCACGAGTTTCTTTCGCGAATTGTTCGAGTGTTTCTTTGTTGTCTACACAAGACTGCCATGCAGCAACATCAGTGATTCCAGTGGCTTTTGCAGCTTCTGCAAGTTGTGCTACTGGGAATACTGAACCATTTTTGTCTTGAGGGCGGTATGTAGTGTTATCCATTACATATTTATAAAATTTTGCATATGCATCAGCACCACCGACTTTTTTCGCACAAAGAAGTCCGAGGGATTTTACTTCTGTACCAGCGTGATCAACACCACGATTATTCTTATAAACAAATGCTACTTTGTCACCATACTCTGCTTCGAGGGTTGGGTGAAGCTTAGTATCATGATACTGCTGAGCACAGAATGGACATTCCATCTCAGAATATTCAACCACTACGATATCTGCGTCTTTATTCCCTTCTACAACCGCATCTTCAAGAACCGCCTTACGCTGATCTTCTGTCAAAGTTGCAGAATTGGTTGTTGCAGTGGCTGTAGTGTTTGTCGTCCCAGTAGAGCCCTGCAATTGAGCCAAAAGTTGTTTCTGAGTTTCGATATCTTGGCCACTCGCTGGATTGGTCAAAATCGCACGCTGAAGTGCTACGATTACTTCATAATTTTCTTTTCCACCCACTTTTTCATATTCATGTTGAAGAAGTGCGTCACGAACAGTTCGTTCAAGTCCAGACGAATTATCCAAAGAAGTTTCTGTTGTAGTTTTTGAAAAATTCGGAGTCAAGCCAAAAATAAATGACACCTGAATTGCTGAAAAAATCACCAAAACTACCAACAAGAGAGTCTGGAAAACGCTTCCAGAAGAATTTTTATCGGTCATAAAATTTTTTAAAAAATAAACCTCTCGTATTGTAGAGAGGCTTGTGAAAAAATCAAATAAAATCACGATTTTTTAGCGAATTTTTCGTTGACGAAACAATAAAAAATCGTGCAATATATTTTAGTTAAAAATATTATAATTTTTTGGTAAAATTTTCTGGATTATTGCCAAAATTTGGATTTTTGGTAATTTCATAAAACGCGCGAATTCCAATCATCGCGGCATTATCCTGCGAATAAATAACTTTTGTCGGTGCTACAAATTTTTTGTGTAAAAAATTGCACGCGATTTCGAGGCGATTTTTGAGCTGAGAATTAGCCGAAACACCACCAGCCAAAACAATAGTTTTAGCTTTAAATTGGTCGCTCGCATCCAAAAATTTGGTGATGAGGACATCAAAAACAGCCTCCTCAAAAGCAAAAGCAATTTTCTGAAAATCATTTTCGCTCGCAGGCGGATTCGCGTCAATATAGCGCTTCACAGCAGATTTGAGGCCAGAAAAGGAAAAATCGTATGAATTTTTATCCAAAAAAGCTCGCGGAAAAAATTTTTTCCAATATTTTTTTTCATCCTGATTAAAATCAGGATTTTCGCGGAAAGTGTCCGCCAATCGAGCGATTTTCGCACCACCCGGAAATCCAAGTCCGAGCATTTTTGCGACTTTGTCATACGCCTCACCAACCGCATCATCACGCGTCTGCCCCACTAATTCAAGATCAAATAAACTTTTCCAAAGATAGAGTTCTGTATGTCCACCGGAAATCGTCAATACCATCGCGGGAAAATCAATTTCATCAGGATTTCGTTCCAAAAAATTCGCAAAAATATGTGATTCAATATGATGAATATACAAAAGCGGAATTTTTTTGCTTTCCGCAAGCGTACGCGCAACAGTAAGTCCCGTCAGAAGCGACGGCTGCAAGCCAGGTTCTCGCGTACACGCGATATAATCAATATCATCAATCGAAATATCTGCTTCCTGAAGGGCATCTTCCAAACATGGAAAAATCGCATTCGCATGAGAACGAGCTGCCACCTCAGGTACTACCCCGCCCGTCGCATCGTGCTCCAGTTGCGTTCGTGTAGACATCGCTACCACACGATCATTCTCCAAAATTGCCACCGAAGTATCGTCACAAGAAGTTTCAAAAGCTAAAATTTTCATATTTTTAAATTTTTTGCGTATTTTATGCAAAAAAAAGAGTTTGTAAAATTTTAATAAAATTTTTTCTCAAAATCTAGCACTTTGACTTGACGACTGCTAATTTTTGAATAAAATATGAGCAAATATTTTAAATTTATGTCAAAAAATTATTATGAAACGCTCGGCGTAAACAAAAATGCAAGCGCCGATGAAATCAAAAAAGCCTACAAAAAAATGGCTATGAAATACCATCCTGATCGCAATAAAGGCGATAGTTCGGCTGAAAAAAAATTCAAAGAAGTAAATGAAGCCTACCAAGTTTTGGGCGATGCAACCAAGAAAAAAAATTATGACCAATTCGGAAATGCGGAAGGAATGGGTGGATTTAGCGGAGCCTCAGGCGGAAATCCCTTTGGAAACGGACAATATCAATATTCTAGCAACGCGCAAGGATTTGATTTTAGTGATATTTTTGGCGGTGGATTCGGCGGTGGAAAGCAAAACTCAGGCGGATTTGGATTTGATTTTGGTGATTTATTTGGCGGCGGGTTCGGAGCACAAAACACCAAATCTCAGAAAAAATCCGAGCCAAAAAAAGAAAAAGTGGAAAATCTTGACGTGATTGAAACGGTGGCAATTCCCTTTTTGGATTTTTTGTCAGATCAAAAAATTTCAGTCAAAACCGTGTACGGAAAAAATCTCACACTCAAAGTCAAAGCATTTACGCAACCTGGAACCAAATTTAAAATTGCAGGAAAATGACGCACTTCTGGCGGACGGACTGGAGATATGTTTGTGATTGTAAACGCAAAAATGCCAAAAGAAATCCCACCACATGTAGCCAAAATGATCGAGGCCATCAAATACGAACTCTAAAAAATCACGAAAATTTGCTTTTTACAAAAAATATGCTATAATAATGAAAATTTATTCTCAATATGGCTTTGCTCAACACTCAAAAATATCATCCTGATCTCGAAATTTCAGAAACACAAGAAAATTTTTCACTCAAAAATTTGAATGAAAATATTCAAATCGCAGAAAAAAACCTAGAAAATTATAGCCCCAAAATTCGTGAAATTTTTTCAGAAATTGTTACAAAAATCAATTTACTTCAAGAAAATAATCAAAATATTCCGACGGCTTTGGCAAAATTTTTGGAAAATATTGCACAAAAAACGCAACCAACAGCAATTTCGATGGATACCATCGCGAGCATTATTTCGTAAAATTGGCTTTCATGACGAATTCACAACTTCGTACACTTCTCGATCGAGCTCCGCTTTGTGATGAGGATAAGCACAATGTTTTTGTGATTTTTCGTGCGTTGCCAGATGAGCAAAAAATTCATATTTTGAATCACTGGGAAAAATATGTTGCCAAGCTAGTTTTGGAGCGCCACAAACGCAATGCAGAAGATGAAAAAGAACTGCTCGCAACACTCAAACAAATGGATACTTTGCTAGACGAGGCGATTGCTCGTCAAAATGAAAAAAATCAGCAAAAACGCCAGATGAAAAAAATTATTCGTGAAGAACTGGATTCCGCGGTTCAATACGAAAATATGCAAAAAGATCGCATCATTCACTCGATTGGAAATTTTCCTTCAAAATAGCACCTTACCGGCGCTTTTTATTTTTGTAAAAATAATTAGAAAATAGGAAAAATATTTTGCAAGGCCAATTTTGAAAAAAACCCGAAAAAAATTGCGAAAAGAAAATTTTTTTGTTATAATTTTTCTAGTTTCTTGGTCAGAAATTTTTCGTAGAAAGGTTATCCCTAACAATAAAAGCCTTCGGGCTTTTTCAGATTTTATGTCAAATATTGATAATACCGTTGTCATCACCGCCGGCCCTTCTCTGAGCGGCCACAAGCTGAAAAATTTTTATTTTACCAATGTTTTTCAGGGCTTTGCGTGGATGCTTTTTCATTTCTCGATTGTCTATTTTTTCACTGCAATTCTTGATAATCTGGCGCTCGTCGGCATATTTTTGGGGTTTTCAAATTTTGTCTCATTTTTGCTGGATATTCCGCTCGGAATTTTACAACGCTATATTTCTACAAAACGATTTTTCGTAATTGGTGTGATTTCACAACTTATCGCGATTGGAATTTTATTCATGCTGATTTCGCAAGCATTTGGTGTGATTCAAAGTCTCGGCGATACGCTCACAGGGGATAAACTCAAAGCAGTGAGTGATTGGTTTTTTGGAAGTGCAATTCACTGGGTTGGACTTCTCATTGCAGCATTTTGTTATGGTCTCACAAAAGAACTTAACGAAGTGAGTACTTTTGGATATATTCTGTCCAATTCAAGCCCAACAGAATATGGCGTAATTCTCTCGCGAAGTAATATTACCTTTGGAATCGGATCGGTCGCTGGTCTCGTGCTTTCTGGTGTGATTTTGAGCCTTGGAAATGTAATGGCGTTGATTTTTTTAGGGGTAATTATTTTTGGACTTTTGATGTTTACGATTAGATTTTTTGATAACGATCGTGATTCAATTTCGATGGAAGATATCAAAGAATTTACCATTTCTGTCAAAAAACTGAACGCTGAAAATATTAAAGAAAAACTTTCCCAGACGATCAATGCAGCAGAATTGCAAAAAGTTGTCACGAATACAAAATATCTTTTTCTCAAACCAAAGCAGAAAAAAGCAAAAACTGAAAAAATTCCATGGGGCGATATTATGGTTGCCACGAAAAAAGAATTTGGAATTATTTGGGAAATTATTTCTGCAACACCAATGCATTATGGGCTGATTTGGGGACTTATTCTTGTGCTGATTTTCGGATTTTGGGACACCTTTGCATCAAGTTTCTTGATTGATTATTTGGATGCCATCAAACCAGGATTTGGATATATTTTGCTCGCAGCAATCGGAATCCCAGGAATTGTTTTGCAGGAAGTTGCTATCAAACTCGGACAAAAAATTGGTGATAAAAATATCGGTCTCATTGGGTTAGCTTTGTCGGGTGGATCACTTCTTGTTATGGGAATTATGGCGATTGGCGAGCCACCTTCCGCGATGTCAATTATCCTCGTAGCACTCATAAATAGTCTTGGGTATGCGTGTGGGATGGCAATCGGGCAAAATGCTTTTTTGGATATTTATAATCGCACTTATGCGGATCATGAAAATCTCAAAGAAATCGATGCCAATGCCTCTGCTGGACCAATGAAAGTGATTCAAAATCTCGCTAATGTCGTCGGGCTCACACTCGGAGGAATCCTCCTCGTCGCAGGATTTAGCGTATTTTTCTTCATCTTTGCGATTGTGATTATCGCAACGCTCGTCTGGACGATTATGAAACGAAAAGAAATCAATGTTTAAAAAAATCCCCTTTTGGGGATTTTTTAGTGCCACTCAACAGAAATATATCGACTTTTTACAATGGTTGCGGACAATTTTTCCAAAATATCAGAAACATTGCGCCCCTTGAGAATGATTTTTTGCATCCATTCGCCGTGAGACTTTTCCCAAATATCACGGTCAAATGCAAAAAAAGTTTCCGACAAATCAGCTGACTGAATACGTTCCACAAGGCCGGAAATCATATTTTGAACCATTTCTTTTTTGGTGTGATGCACACGAATCGTCACAAAATCCACATATGGCGGATAGGAAAAATTTTTGCGTTCCTTTTTAAGAATTTCCAAAAAATTACGAAAATTTTCAAAAACAATCGCTTGCAAAATACGGTTTTCTGGAGAAAAAGTCTGAATATAAAGCGGAATCTGTTGTTTCTTGATATACGCAATCTGTGCGTACAATTCCTCTTCCATATCATACGCTGGAATCGAAGAATTGAGTTCAAAAAGCGCAAAAATCACCGCACCAATGCGGTCGTCTACAATCAATGAGCCAAGATTGGTAGATAAAATCACATCAGATTTTTCGAGGATATTTGGAATTTCGGAATTTTTTTTGATATGATCAGAACTAATAATCCCGACTGAAATGTTCATTTTTTTTTCCAAAATATGAGCCACTTGTTCGATTCCAACACCAACAGTTGAAAAATGCGCGCCGTGACAATTCGGACATTCAAGCGAAATTTCCTCAACCATACTGCACTGATGACAAATAAGGCGTTTTCGCGGAAAAGTGTGATACGAAAAAGCAATATCGCAATTTGGGCATTTTTCAAAAAAACCACAATCCTGACAAATCCACGCACTTGCTGAGCCGCGGCGATTATAAAAAATCAGTGTTTTTTTGGAATTATTATAATTATTTTGAATAATTTCGCACATTTTTGGTGTGACGCAACCAGCTTCGATCGGAACATTTCCCAGCGGAATAATCTCGATAAATGCGTTATTTGAGCTCATCTTGCAAGAATTTTATAAATCCTTCTACATCATCATGATTGTGATAAATTGAAGCATATCGCAAAAACGCCACCTCATCAAAATCTCGAAGTTTTCGCAAAATATCACGCCCAATTCGCTTGGAAGTAATTCCCTGCTTGTTTTGTGCCCATTCATTTTCGAGCGCATTGATAGCGTCCTCGAGTTTTTCTGGATCAAATTCTCGCTTCGTGAGGGCTTTTCGCATCGAATTCATCACCTTCGTTCGATTATATGGCTCCATTTCCCCGGACGCTTTTGTAACCATAAACGAAACAAATTCTAGGCGCTCAAAAGTTGTAAAACGCGCGCCACATTTTTCACATTCTCTGCGGCGACGAATCGCCTTTCCATCCTCGGTCGTGCGCGAATCAATCACGCGTGTATCGAGGTTTCGGCATTTTGGACATTTCATACAATAAAATTATTTAACATGGAAATAATGATGAGAATTATTCGCAAAAAATTCTCTATCTTCTATAAAATACACAAAATTTGCAGGAAGTAAATAGCTACCGCGCATTTTTGGTCGAAAATAGTATGAATATGAAAATTTTGTGTCACCTTGTCAGCCGTTTTTTTCAACCAAAATCGCATTTTTCTGGAAATTTATTTTTGCAAAATCCCATTTAAAAATTTTTCACAAAAAATCTTTTGGGCGTTCAGTCGGAAAGAAAATTTCCGCGCCAGCAAGCGGAGAAATCTTGGTAATGAGATTTTTCCACTTTTTATCATAAGTATCCGTCACAGAAACCTCAATTGTCGCTTTATAAAGCGCATCTTGTTCCAAATAATTATCCAAAATTTCTTCACGAAGCCGATATTCGCCATTCTCATCCAATCCAGCCTCCTCAAAAATTTGCTCAATTTTCTGGGAAATTTTCAAATATTCAGAATCCTGCGCCGGAAAAAGCGCGGCCGCTTCCAAGACATTTTTTTCACGAATTTCGTAAAAAATAGGAGTTTTGGAGTCAGTTTTGAGTGTGAGAATATCAGCAATTTTTGCGCGCGATATTTCCCAAGAAATACGATTTTTTAGCTTTGTAATCACATCTTCTCCAGATATTTTTTCGGAAGAAAATTTGATTTTAGTATCAGAAAAATCCATTTTTTTCGCATGAGCAATCGCAAGCTCGGTCAAAAGTAAATTCTGGTGAATTGACTGAGCACCTTCAGAGGCTTTGAGCACGTATGCCTGAATAAGGCGCATCGCCTCGTCCAATTTTCACGTTTCGAGATACATTCTGGTAGTAATCACAATGCGCTCAAATGGAGAATTTGGAATCGGTGCATCAGCGTCATTATTATTAGCAAAATACTGAATTTCTTGTAATATTCGGTCAGGAATTTTCTGGTTTTTTGCCAGTAAAATATCTGCATATATAAACGCATTTTCTCAACGAATAGCTTCTATATCAAGATTATTCCAAAAATTTTCGTCGCGTTTGGTTTCGAGCAAAATCTGGATCAAGAAAATCTTGAGCTGTTCAGAAAGATTTTTCTCAGCGATTTTTTCTGAAAAATTTTCCTCAAAAAATTGTTTGACAAAATTTAATTTTTCGACAGGAATTTTGGCGCGATTTTTAGCAAGACGAGCGACCAATTCGATAATTTCAAGATTTTTTTCTGAAGAATTTTTCGTTGTAAGGAAAGCGGAATTTTGATTGAAAAAATTTTCCAAATCTCGAGAAATCCCATCAGAATCAATCAAATTGGAAAATCTTTCAGTATTCGCAATCTGCTGACGTGCCAATAAATCTTGCAAAATCTGTACAGAATCAGCTTTCGAAGAATTTTTTAAATCCTCAAGAATTCGTGGCAATAAAATTGACAAATCCGAACCAACGGCAATTTGAATCCGTGATTTGTCCTTATCATAGAGCGAGCTTTCGAATAATTTTACGTCCGTCGTTCCAGAAAATGCACCAAGTGTCGTGCGTGTGAGTCCCATAGTCGGAACTTTTTCAGCATGAAGGCTTCATGTAATAGTTTGCAAAATATCATTCTCCTGAGAAAGTGAGACTTTGTACGAAATTTCACCATTCCAGTCAGATGGAAATCGTGGAGAAATACTCAAACTTTCCCATTTTCCAATATTCAAAATCAAAGAACCTGTATAAATTTGAGAGTTTTCTGGGTACATAAACTCCAGTTTTACATCCACAAATCGAATTGTATTGGTCAAATTTTTGGCTTGTAATAAAATTTCTGGACGATCTCACGCAAAAATTTTTTCCGGAATCTGGGCTTGTAAATCAAATTTTTTTTGTACAGAAAATCGTTTTGAATTCTGAATAATTTTACCATCTTTTGTATGAGCAATAGTCCTTATGGTATACTTTTTGTTATCATTAGGAAGAGAAAAATCAATTTTTATTTTTCCATTTTTATCAGTCAAAAGTGATGGAAAAAATGCAATATTTTTTCTAAAATTTTGTGAAATCTCTGCATTTTGTAGAGGAATTGCAGAAATATTTTTCTGAAAAATATTGCCAAAAAGCGAAATATTCATCGGATTATTTTCCGTAAAAATATTTTTGGTATCAATCTCTGGAAAATGTTCGCCCTCAAAAATCTCTATCATCACACTCGCGTGTATCGGTTTATTTTCCCGATCCATGACAGCAATTTCAACAGAATTAGCAGTACCCGTGAGTGTATTTTCAAGACCAATAATCTCTATTTTTTCACTTACTTGTGAGGGGGCAGATGGTAATATTTTTTGCGCGAAATATGATTTTTTATCTCCATCCAGTACAAGAACATTCAGAATTCTCGAATTATTTTTATCGAGTAAAAATTCTCGGTGAGTTATATTCTTTGAAACTGGAAGCACCTCAGAAATGATTTTATTATTTTGTACAGACGAAAAAAATAATTGCCCAGAAGCTGTCGGAGTTACAACAAAAATATCAGCTTTATTATCGTGATAATTAGCAAAAATTTCAAGATTATTTAAAATCACTGGTTCGTTTGACTGAATCAAAAATTTTCTCTCTGCAATCGTATTTTCTGGTGCTAAAATACTCTCTGGGGTTATCGGAAGAATACGAATGGTAAAAATACCACCAGATAATTCAGAATTATCAATAATTATTTCACGTGCATCAATAATGTCAGATTTTACCATATTTTGAGCCGAATCCAATATTTCATAGCGATATTTATTTTTCATTGAGTTTGACCAAATATCAGCATCGATGCGAAATGTAATATTTTCTTTTTCTTTTAAAACCTCATTTTCAAGCGAAAAATTTGGAGTAATAGTGTCATCAAAAGTTTTTAAATTTTCAGGAATTTTAACAATATTTTTAGCGGTTTTTTCTGAAATAATCTTTCCCGTTTTCGGGTCTTGAATGCGAATTTCCGCAAAATACTCTTCATCAGCATATGTGCTCTGAAAATTCAATGGCAGCGTCAAAAGGCCGACACCATCGTCCCCAATTTTCCCTTTTCATTCAGAAATCCGTTCGATAGTATCCTGTGGTTGGGAGGATTTTTTATGAAAAATCGTATATTCAAATGGAAAATTTTTCAGGCTTTTTCCAGTATCATCACTCGCGCGAACGATTAATTCCACTTGCAAATCTGCACTATACGTATGTGAATAATGAAGATTTTTTTCGGAATTTACTTTCTCTTTGAGGTTTCTCGGGCTATTATTTTCGAGATTTAAAATTTTCAATTCTGGTGAAATCTGGAAAATTTGTTTTTCAGGAGCAGTAATCGTGAGATTTTTTTGAGCAACAAGGTTTTTTTCATTCTCAGAAAAAATCTCTATCGTATAACTTCCAGTCTTTGCATTACTCGAAAACTGATATTCTCATGATATCACACCAAATTCATTTGGCTTCTGAATTGTTTCTTTCAAAATATTTTTATCAGAATCTTTGATTTGAATGCGGAAAAATTCCCCAACATCAAATGTTTGATCTTTGGTGATAATAGCTGAAAAATTCAATGTTGTACCTAACAAAAAATCTTCGCCATTCGTAAAAATTCGTGCATTATATGGGGTTTTTTCAAGAAAATTTTCCCCAATTTTTCCTTCAAAATAGCCGAATCTTCCTTCTCATCGAGCCACCAGAAAAATTTCTTGATTTTCAAATTTTCAAGCATCAAAGCTTAAAATTCCTTGTTCGTTCGTTTTTCCTATAATACTGCCAGTAGCATATTTTTTAGCATTATTCTCATCAGTATTAATAGTGAAAATTTCAATCTCCTGATTCGAAAAAGTTTTGAGACTTTGACTATCTAACACTCGAAGTTCAGCAACACCATTCGACAAAACTTGCCCAACAATTTCATTTTGAGAAATAACAAAAGGCTTTGGAAGAGACATTTTCGAAAATTTGGAAATTTCATCCTGATTACGAAAAGCAAGCACATACAAACCGGGATTTAACAAATTTTTATCAAAAATGTCAGAAAATGCAAATTCTGTAAGCATAGAACCTTCTGCCAGTGGAATTGTTGCTTTTTGGCAATTGCTCGCATGTTCAGAATTCATCAAATTATACGCTTGCACAATTTTTTCCTCATCCCGATTAGCATAAATTTTTGAAATCTGCGAAAATGCCTCGACATCCAAACGACAAATTTTGATCTCATATGCATCTTTTGGAGTGGAAATAGCAAAAATTTTTCCAGAAATTTCATCCGAAGAATAAAAATTTGTTTGATGATTTTTGAGCTGCAGATCCAAAAATGGCTCCGAGGAGGGCGTAAAAGCGAAATTCGCAGACGCATGGCGACCATAAATATCCTCCATATCAGTCAGATGCACAGTATATTTCTTCCCTTCTTGGAAATCTCCAATAAGAGAAATTGAGTTTTTTGATAAAATAATATCATCCTCATTCAAATCAATCGATGGAGAAACAGCGATTTTTTGAAAAATTTCTTTTTTTAAATCCGAATTATCGAGCAAGCCCTCCGGAACAAGTACTGATTCGGACGAAAATTGTACTTGGGTTTTGAGATCATCCTGAGGAGTGAGCATGCTCGTCACTGCGCCCTCAAGAGAGAACTTCGGTAACGAACGATCCACAACAAGCTGAATATCACCAGCAAATCCAGCAAGCAAGCACTGGCGAGGTGTATTAGAATTAAACTCCACTGCAAATATATCGTAATTTTTATCGTTCTTCGAGATCGTTTCAGTCTTCATGGCTGTGGTTTTTGCGTATTTCCGCGCATTCCATAAACCACCTTCTTCGGAACAAGTATCCCCTTTTGCTGGGTAATATACATACCAAAGTATATTTTCAGAAGAAAAATTTTGATAAAATTCTTTTGGAAATTGCACCAAAAATTTCCCATCTTTTGGAAAATCCGTCGCCTCCTGTATGTGAATCTTTTGTGAATCTTGTGAAATTGTTACCGAAATATCGGACGGAAGTCGATACGCTGTCTTTTTTTGGGCGTTATATAATTCGGCTGACAACGTAAAAATATCTCCTTCTTGTGCATTTTTTGGAGTAATTTTGACGAAACTTTCTGTAAAAAATATTTCGAAATTTTCCTGTTCAGGATCAAGTGGAACACCATTTTTTAGAATCGAGGAACGAATTACTTCCTCATCCAAAAGAGTTCATGGTGGAATAATTCTCGAGAGAGTTCACGGGAGATCAACTGCCACAACTAATTCTTGTCAACGCTGATTTTGCTCTCATTCAAAAGCAAATCAAAGCGTATCGGAAGCAAGTCTATAAGCCAAAACTCCCAATCCGATTGCCAAAGCGCTCAGAAAAATAAGCAAAAATATTTGAGAAAAATTTTTCATAAAAATACTCACATTAGTATAACAAATGTGCTCAATAATTGGAAAATAATATTTATATTTTAATATTTTTTGTGTTTTTTTCAATATTTTTTTGATTTTTGAAAAAAATTTGTGATTTGACAAAATTTTTATATCATCAAGTGTATGAATAATTTATTTTGAGCATTTCCGTGGCAAGAAATAATTGATTGGTACGAAAAAAATGGGCGCCATGATTTGCCTTGGCGAAACTATAATCAAGCCGAAAAATCTCTTGTCTATCAAGTGTGGATTTCGGAAATTTTATTGCAACAAACACAGGCCGAGCGAGTCATTCCATTTTTTCAAAAAATCTTGCAAAAATTCCCCAATATCAAGGCACTGGCCAGAGCAACATATGACGAATTTTTCCCATATTATCAAGGAATGTGATATTATTCTCGTGCACGAAATATTCTGAAAACTGCACAAATAATAACACAAAATTTTGAAGAAATTTTTCCAAAAGACAAAGTAGAACTCAAAAAACTGCCAGGTATTGGCGAATACACTAGTTCTGCAATTTTAGCTTTCTGATACGGAAAACCCTTTCTCGCGTGGGATACGAATCTTGAAAAATTTTTCGCAGGATATTTTCTTGGGAATCGTCAAGAAAAATTGACGATAGAGCAAAAAAATGACATCAATCAAAGTTTTGAAAATTTCATAAAAAAATTGGCGCCATCATATCAAAAATATCTCATTCGTGCAATCAATAACGGATTGATGGATTTTTCAAGAATGATTGATAGTCGCTCAATTGACGAAAAATATTGGGAAAATTATCCGATTAAATCAGGAAAACGTTTCGAGACTCGTGGCACGCAAGAAATTTTAACGCAAAAGCCAAAAGAAAATTTTCCCGTTCCTGATGCAAAAATTGTTGTTGTTCTTCATGAGAATCATCAAAAATATTTCTCACAAAATAGCGATAATTTTGAGCCCATGATTCTCAATCCATCAGAAAACCGAAACACTCGCGAATATGTCAAAAATTTTTTCAGAGAAAATTTTCACTTGGAAGTTTCTGTGAGGCCAGTTCACAAAAAATGGTTTTCTCAAAAAGAGGAGCCGTTTGTGGCAGTGAATGTTCAAATTCAAACCGGAAAACACAATTTCACAGAATTTAGTAAGCCAAACGCAATAAAATTTTTAAAAAAATTTTATGAGCAATAAAAAAACCTCCCTAAAATGGGAGATTTTTTTATTTTCCTGATTTTCGCCGATTACATTCACGACACAACATTTGTCAATTGTCAATAGTTGTTTTTCCGCCTAAATGCCACGGAACAATATGATCAGCTTCCATTTCTTCAATTCCAAAAAAATTTTTCTTGCCACGATTTTCACAACGATCACCTTTGGTACATTTTCATTCACACCTTGCATACATTGTTGCCTTATCTGCATCGCTAAATTGTCGCAAATTCAAATATTTTTCTTTTCCAGTTAAAATATATTGATAAATTCATTTTTTATTTTCCACTTCGGCATCTTTCATTAATTCCGCAACTCTTTTTTCATTTTCTTCTCCATTAAAATCTTGATTTTTGTATTCATTATACCAAAATCCCCAATCCAAGCCTTTCATTTCCTTGCGATATTTTGGAAAAACTTTTTGTATCCAACCAGTTTTGTCATCAAATTCATTTCCAAAAATTTCTTCAAAATAATTTTTAAGTTCTGTTGCATCACGATCATGCTGATGTTCCGCCATATATTCAGTGATTTTTTCCATACTACCTGACTTCCATTCAAGAATTTTTTCCAAATATTCCTGACGAATAGGTGAACCCTTGATATAATTTTCTGCAATTTTCTTCGCCCTGCAATCGCTTTTGGAAAAATATTTTTTCGCATCAGCAAGCCAAGTTCCCGTATATATCGCATTTCTGAGTTCCTGCGGAGTTAAGACTTCACCCGCAATATTGATAACCTGAAACCAATCGAGTTTCTCTCGTTCCGTCCCATCACAAAAATATACCATCAAACGATAATTGAGAATTTGTTCTTTTTCCTCGTCGCTGAGATTGAAAAATTTTTTATTATATTCATCGGATTTGTGCATTTTTATAGAAAAAACATTCGTCACATAATCACAAATCGAGATAATACGTTGTTGACCATCCAAAACTTCAAATGTTCCATCACCATTTTCCGACCAATAAATGGTGTTCAGTGGAAAATTATTGCGAACCGTGCGAATCACTTCATCCCGCTTTTCATCTTTATAGACAAATTCTCTTTGATATTTTGGACGAATATTGAGCTTGCCATCATAACCAAAAACCCCGTCATTTTCACCACCATTTTGATAATTTTTAACCAAATCTCGCACCAAGATTTCACGAAGTTGTATTTTCATAGTTTATAAATTATTTTTAAATTTTTGATTTTTATAATTTTTTTGAAAATTTTTTCTACAAAATTATTTTTGTGGATTCTTGTTTTTTATAATAATTCTTCTATAAACCTCTTTTCAATTTATCATTGCATCAGGTTTTCATCATAACCAATATCAACCATCCATATTTTCATCATTATGTCGCGACCAGCCTAAAATCTCAAACTGATCAGGATTGAATTTTCCGAGAAAAGTTATCGGCACACCCATTGCCCCATCATAATCTTTTGGGATTTCATTCACTTTACTTACTTCAATAGCATCATAATTATCATATTTTGGATATTCTTCACTCTTATATTTTTTATAAAGGTCAATTTCCTCATTTCGTTTTGAATGTTCGAGATTTGTGTACCAAATCACTCACATAATATTTTTAATAATTTCTCACCTATCATTAACAATATAAGATTTTGTCTTTGTTTCATCAAAAGTTCATTTTGGCTGAATCATATTCATTCATCATCAAAAATTTTTATACCCAGACCAAATTTTATTTTCTTTAATCAGCGGAAAAATTTCTTTATAAGTAATAGCATTCATATTTCATAAAATCAAGAATTTTTTCTCATAAAACATAAGTTGAGCCACATATTCACGAAACAGCGAAAATGGCGGATTCGTCACTATAATATCAGACTCTTCCAAACATTTTATACTTTCAGAACTTCGAAAATCACCATCTCATCGAAGCGTGCGGATTTTGATCTTATCTTTATTTTTCTTGGCAAGTAGTTTGATATCAGTCATATCAATCGCACCATCATTATTTTCATCTATTACATCCAGAATTTCGATTTTATATGCCTTTTTCTTCGGTTCTTCAATATTATCTACATCCAAAAGCGAAAGTTGAGTCATCGCCACAGGTGAAGTATTATAACCCATTGCAATAAGTTTTTTGAGACCCAAAAATTTAAAATTCATCGCAAAATATTGGAAAAAATTACTTTCGTACGGATCATCACAATTACAAAATACAATTTTATCTCGAAAATGCTCAGTATAATGACGGAGTTCTTTTTCTATATCAGCAAGTTGTGTGTAGAATTCGTCATTTTTATTCTTTTTTGCATCGTGAAGATTAGAATTTTTGGAAGAAATTTTTGTTTCTTTTGGCATACAAAATTTTTACAAAAAAATATTCCATCTTATACTCAAAAAAAAAAAAAAAAAAACAAGCGTAACTCGTCGAGTTCACTTGACATTTATAAATTTTATTTTTTCAAATAAAAAAACCTCCCTAAAATGGGAGATTTTTTTATTTGATGATTTTTTCAGGAACATTAGTCATATCAACGAAATACGCATCAAATTCATCCTTAAGCATCTCTTCTTTTTCAAACAAATCTTTAGCAATTTTTTCATGTAAATCCTTGTTTTCAGAAATAATCTGCGTTGCAGTTGCGTATGCATCCTGAAGAATTTTTCGTACCTTGTCATCAATCAATTTTCGAGTTTCCTGGGAAATTGCTTTTTCTTGTGACTGAGCGCCAAGATAATTCCCTTCCACCGCATCAGGTGCATAATTTTCCGCACCCAAATCTTTATCAAAACCGAATCGCATGATCATTGCTCGGGCAATATCCGTTGCTCGCTCAATATCATTAGAAGCACCAGTGGTAATGTAGTCCGTTCCGAAAAATACTTCTTCCGCAACGCGACCACCATACAAACAAGCCAATTCGTCCAGATATTTTGCCTTAGAAGTATATGTGCGATCTTTTTCTGGCAAAAACCAAGTTACACCACCAGCTCCACCGCGTGGCAAAATAGAAATCTTATGAACGGGGTCAGTGTGGGCAAGCATTTTTCCAACGATTGCGTGCCCAACTTCATGGACGGCTGTCAAATATTTTTCGTGTTCCGTCATTTTGAGAGATTTTTTTTCATTTCCCATAATGACTTTTTCAATAGATTTTTGTACCAAATCCTGAGTAATTTCTTTTTGGTTAAGTTTTCCAGCCAAAATTGCGGCTTCATTGAGAAGATTTCCAAGTTCCGCCCCAGAAAATCCGATAGTAATATTAGCAATAGTATCCCAATTTATATCCTTAGCAAATGGCTTATTTTTCTGATGAACAACGAGAATTTTTTTACGATCTTCAAGTGTTGGCAAATTGATTGTGACTTTTCGATCAAATCGACCAGGACGAAGCAATGCTTTATCAAGTACATCAGCGCGGTTTGTAGCCGCCATAACGATTACATTCGTATCATTGTCAAACCCATCCATTTCGGTCAGGATTTGATTGAGCGTCTGTTCCCGTTCATCGTGTCCACCACCAATTCCAGGCGATCGCTTTTTTCCAATTGCATCGATTTCATCGATAAAAATAATTGATGGAGATTTTTCGCGTGCCTCAGCAAAAAGATCACGAACACGAGAAGCACCCACACCAACGAACATTTCTACAAACTCTGAGCCAGAAATTGAGAAAAATGGAACATTAGATTCACCAGCAACCGCGCGAGCCAAAAGCGTTTTACCAGTTCCTGGAGGGCCTTGTAAAAGGATTCCACGAGGAATTTTAGCGCCCAATTTTTTATATTTTTCAGGATTTTTAAGAAAATCTACAACTTCTTCCAAATCAGATTTTTCTTCTTCCGAACCAGCTACATCAGCAAAAGTCACCTTATCTTTATCATCTGGGTCGTACATACGCGCACGAGACCGAATAAATCCCATAGCGCCACCCATTGGGCCACCACTACCACCCATCATTCGGCTCAAAAAGAAAATAAACAGAAAGAATAAAATTATCGTTCCAAGAAAGCTCGGAACCGCATCAACAAGCAATTCGTACCATTTGGCCTCCTCGATGGTAATTTTTGTACCATTATCTTCTTTCAAAAATCCGATATCCGCGATATTGAGCGTCGCAGGAAGGGTGATGGCATCAATTTCACGAATTTGTGTCATTTTTCCATTATCTTCAGAATTTTGAACTGATTTTTTGGCTTTAAGTTGCTGTCCTTTCACTACTACTTCTTCATATGATTTCTGAGAATAATTGGTAGCAATTTGATTCAAACCAACATCTGTGTTAATTTTTTCGACAACGCTTGGTCCAAAACTTTTACCAAATGACTGATATACAGCGATACCGAGAATAATTATGAGGAAAAAAATGAGAATTTTGCGACCCGTAATGGCAATCACTTTTGTTCCAGGTGGTAAATTCAAATTTTGATTGTCTTTTCGAGGATTTTTTTTATTATTTTGTGTCATTGAAATATCTTTAAAAAAGTGAGAGAATTATATAAATTTTTCCAAAAAATCAAAAAAATTAGTCTTGACTATACGGCAGAAATGGCTCTACAGATATAATTTTCCAAGAAGCATCTTTTTGTTGCAATCATTGTAAAATTCCAGGAAAATGAAGCGCACCATAAACAACCGCAATATTTTCATCTGGATGAGATATAATGTAGTCTACAACAGGCTTATTCCGCTCATTGAGAATTACATACAAAAAATGGAAAATCGGCGAAGTATCACGATTTTTTTCAATTTGCGCAATCTGATAATCTGTCATTTTAATCATCATATTCAGCAAACTTGTGAGAATCTCACGCATAAGATTGCGCTGATGATCACTAAGTGAAGCAATCAGTTGCAAAGATTCTTCCAAATTTTGTGACTCCGTCATCGTTTCTTGTTGAGGATTTTTTTCTCAAACAAGCGAAAAAATCTCATCAAGAGTCAAATCTACGTTTTTAATTTTTTCAGGAGAAATTGAGTCGTAAAGTGTATTTTTCTGTTCAGTAAAGCCAAAAATTTCAGCAATCTGAGCGTACCCAAGATTCGTAAAATCAAATCCCATAATCTCGTTGATACGCGTTTCTGAGTCGGTTGTTCCTGTTCCAACACCCTCTGCCAGAAAAGTATAATTTTCGTTGTTAAGATTTTGCAAAGAATTTTTCTTTTTCTCAAAAAATTTTTCTGTCGCGATATGTGACATTTTTACAAAAACCACTTTTTGTCATTGATCATTTTGCAGCGTTACATTCGCAAGTTTGGCTGGCGAAATATAATTATTGTAAACAACAAAACCAATCGTAAAAGTCACAAAAAATCCAAAAATCGCACAAATCATCACCACGATCTGACGAATAGTAGTCCAATATTTTTTTTCGCGAATAGATTTAAAAATTATTCGGAGCAAAACAGCAAACATCGCTGCCATCAAAAATGCGGCAACGATGAGAAAAATTCCAGAAATCCAATCGAGATAAAATAATCCAACCAGGCCAATTATCGCGAAAAAATAAGCAATAATTGTTCCCGCCAACGCAAGTATTTTCATAAGGAGATTTTAAAAATTATTCTTCATCATATTCGGCATATTCATCAGTATCAAAACGCTCAGGAATCGCTTCATTTCGTTGTTTATGCTTTTCAAAATAATCTTCATACGCACCACCTTTTTCCTTTGATTTGAACATTGATTTGCGTGATTTGAGCTCAATTTCGATTGGTGTTCATTCAAATCCAAAAAATTCACGAATTTTATTTTCAATGTAACGAATATACGAAAAATGAAAATGATCCGCATTGTTGACCGAAATCACGAATTTTGGTGGATTAATGTCCACCTGAGAACCATAATAAATTTTTGGCTTGTGCGATTTTCGGCTTCCAGTAGGCGCGTGTTCGTAGGTAATTTGCGACAAAAATTGATTGAAAACACCTGTTTTGATACGCTTAGCACGCTCTTTTTTGATATTTTCCGCGTGTTCCAAAATAAGATCAATGCGACGCCCCTCGATAGCAGATGAAAAAACAACTGGCGCGTACGACAAAAAGTCAAATTTTTTCGCCATATATTGCATATATCGATCCACAATATTTCCAGGATTAATGCCGGGTTTATGAAGGACTTTATCCCATTTATTCATAATGAGAATAATCCCCTTTTTTGCCTTCATAGCAACACCCACGAGATGCTCATCTTGATGAGATATTCCATCAAAAGCATCAATCACCACTGCCACTACATCAGCACGATCAATAGCGCGTTCTGATCGCAAAACTGACCATTGTTCGATATTTCGTGTTCCAATTTTTCCAGCACGACGAATTCCCGCGGTATCAATGAGACAAATTTTTTTACCATCATGCTCAATGATCGTGTCAATTGAATCACGAGTCGTTCCAGGCATATCCTTCACCACGGCACGAGTTTCCCCTGCCATAGCATTCACAAGCGAAGATTTTCCCACATTTGGACGACCAATCAATGCAATTTTCAAAAGACTCTCATCATAAGTCGCATCAATTTCAAGGCCAAATCCTTGTTTTTTCAAAATATCGGCGATGGCAAGTTTTAGCTCACCAAAACCACGATTTTGAACGGCACTCATCGGTACTACCTCTCCAAGTCCAATAGAAAGGTGTTCATAGGCTTCCAGGGCGCGTTTAGCATTATCAGCTTTATTCGCCAAAATAATAACCGGTTTTTTAGATTTTCGTAAACGACGGATAATGTGATCATCCCATTCTGTCAAGCGATTATATTCAACGACAAGTAAAATCAAATCCGACGCATTGATAGCATCATCTGTACGAGCGCGAACATCCGCCAAAAGAGTTTCATTATCTGCCTCAACAATACCCCCACTATCCGCAAGAATATAGGAAATTTTATTTTCATGATCATCAACATGATACTCAATAATATCTCGCGTTGTATTTTCAATATCCGATACAATCGCGATTTTATGGCCCGTCATCGCATTAAAAAGGCTGGATTTTCCAACATTTGGACGACCCACAATAGTAATTCTAGGAAGCATTTTTTACAATTAAATTTTTTTAAGAATACGAAAAAATACGAAAAAAGCAAGACAAAAATAAAATTCCTTTCTTGCTTTTTATTTTTCAAAAATTTCGTAATAATACAAAAATTTGCAATAATTTTTAATAGTTAATTTTATTGCTAAAATTTGCAATAATTTTTAATAGTTAATTTTATTGCTAAAATTTGCAATAAAATAATTTTAGATTTTTTTGAGCCTTACAATAAAAAATCATTCCGTATATTCTGATGGGAGAATTCTTATTCCAAAGCCATTGAGCGAAGAAAAATCATTATTGCTAAAATTTGCAATATTACTTTTCCACCATGCTTCATTTTTACAAGACAAAGAAATTGGCAAAATTTGTGCATCGACATTTTTTTCTAAAAAATTTACAATAATCATTTCATTTTCTTCGGGTGCAAGCGTACAAGTTGAATATACCAATTCTCCACCACTCCGAAGATTTGCCCAAAATTTTTGCAACAATTCGGTCTGCAATTGAGATTTTTTGAGAATATTTTCCTCAGACCAAAAGCCAAAACTTTTTTCATTTTGTAGAGAAATTCTCCCTTCCGCACTACATGGCGCATCAAATAAAATCTTATCAAACAACGCTGCTGATTCAAATTTTCTGGCATCAATTTTGTAAGTTTCGATATTCGTCGCTCACTGCAACTGAATATTATAATTAAGCTTATCGAAGCGAATTTGATTCTGTTCAAGAGCAACGATTTTTCCATCATTTTGTTGCAACATAGCAATTTGCGTCGTTTTACTACCAGGAGCAGCGCAAACATCAAGAATTTTTTCTCATTTTTGGGGATTTAAAACGAGGGTTGGCAACATGGATGCGATAGACTGCAAATAGATTTTCCCATCATAAAAGGCATGAGAGCCCTTGATTGCAAATTCTTGACTTCTATCAAAAGTAAACACATTATCAAGTAAGTCAAATTTTTTTGTAATAATATTTTTCGCATGAAATTCAGCAAAAACATCATCACCATTGGTTTTTAAGAAATTAAGACGAAAAGAACCTTGACGATTCGTTGCAAAGGCCTGTAGAATCTCATGAAAATTCTGTGGATAAATTTGTTCAAGTCGAGTCAAAAATGTGGAAGGGAGCGATTTCATATAGAATTTTTGAGAATTATAGAAAAAATTTCTTTTTCTTCAAGAATTTTTTCAAAAATAAAATCCCTTTCGGAATTTTATTAGCTTCGTTTACGAAGAGAAATCATCAAACCAAACGCGATAAAGAATGCTGCGATAATCAAAATCAATGTTTCAGTTGGACCAGTTTCTACTTCTGTTTTTGGAACTACTGGAGGAGTTGTTGGAGTAGTTGGAGTAGTTGGATTGTCAAGTGTATATTTTACACATTCATAGTGCGTTTCTGCTGTTGCAGAGCGAGTCACAGTCGTCATATCCATTGTATAATATACTACTGGGAATCGAAGAAGACCAACCGTTTCACCATGTTTTTTCTGAGAGCTTGTAAGTGTAAATCCCGCTCCAAGATCAGTTTCCATAAATGTTACTTTCTGATCAGGAAGAAGCTGGAATTCATCTTTTCCAGAAGTACCTGGAATCCAAGTAATCGCAGAAGAATTTTTCCACATTTTAGATTCATCCGAAGAAGATGGTGTCCAAACAGAATCATAAGAAACCATATTTGGAGTCTTCTGTTCATCACGAACAGCAATCAAATAATTTGATGTTGTATTTTTCCAGTTATCAGCAAGCCCAGTAAGTCTTTCCCCTACTTTTACTCCGCGTCCTACAAAACACTGACCACAAGAGTTTTGTCCAAAAATAGGATCTGACGAACAAGCAACTTCTGTATATTCACCGGCATTGATACTTGTTGCAGTTACTGCATTAGAATTTGGTGCCGCATTCAAAGTTACATTTTCTGCTTTTGCCGCCACATCAGTAGTAGCTGTAGCTACATTGTCTGTTGTAGTTGTAGCACTATTGAGGGCTGTGTCTGTCGTAGTAGTGGTTTCTACAATATTATTTGTTTCTGTAGAAGTAGTAGATTCTTGAGCAAAAACCGCAAAAGAATTGAGAGATACAGTTGTGACTGCCAAGAGTGAAATCGCTCGACGCATCATAAAAGATAAGATAAGAAAAATAAACTTTACAGGGCCATAATAGGAAAAGTTTATGATTTGTCAAAAAAAATCTTGTAGAAAACGATATTTTGAGTACAATATTTGCACATTTATGTTATAATTAATTTTTTCTTATGCTTGAAAATCTTCAAGAAGACCTTAATAAAGCCATTTCTCATCTACAAGGCGAATTTTCTAAACTTCAGCTCGGTCGAGCCAACCCAACTGTGATTGAAGGTGTATTTGTGGTCGCATATGGCTCGAGTCAGCCTCTTAAAAATATTGCAAGTGTAACAAACCTTGATGCACAAACACTCAGTATTCAGCCATGGGACAAGAGCTTACTTCATGATATTGAAAAAGGAATTAGTGATGCGAAGCTTGGACTCAACCCTACAAATAACGGCGAAACACTAATGATTAAATTCCCTCCAATGACCGAGGAACGCCGCCGGGATACCGTGAAAATCGCCTCTCGACAAACTGAAGATGCCAAAGTAAGTATTCGTAATGTTCGTGGAGATTATAAGAAAAAAATTGATAGTGCAAAATCTGAAAAAACAATTAGCGAAGATGAGGCAAAAATGCACGAAACAAACCTTCAGAAAGCCATTGACAACGCTATTAAAGAAGTAGAAGCACTCTTTGCTGAAAAAGAAAAAGATATTATGAAAATTTAGTATGAAATCCTATTCACAAACAGGAAATCCAACTTCAAGACTCTTTTTACTTAAGAGTCTTTTTGCTGGATTGAATAAAAAATGTATTCTAACAGACTCTGCGAATGATTTGTGAGCCATTCGTGATTTTGGAGAAACAATTTTAGATAAAAAAATAACCGAAATTTGTTCGGTATGAGAGTTTTTTTTACTACCACATAGTGAGAATGATATTTTTGTTGCAGATATTAACATTTTTCGTACAGAAAAAAATTTATATCATTTTGAACACAAAGAAAACATCAAAATTGAGCGATGAAATACACGAAAAATCGATGAAACAATCGAACAATTGCTAGAAAATGGATTTGAATATGATCCATCTTTGGGCAACACTTTCACCTACCAAAAAACTGGAAGCATCCTCTCTGTTATAGGAAATAATATCAATATTATGTATCAAATCGAGTGGTTTGATACCGAAATTGACGCGATTTTGATGCAAAACAGGATTTCACAAGAAAGAAAATTTCTCAACGAAATTACTTTTTCGAAAAAAAATTCACAAAAATTTTTTCATGAAAAAAATGACGAAGAAAACTATTCCATCAATGTAGAAATCCTTGAGTCACTTCCAAAAATTTTACCAGAAGTTGATTTTTATATTCTCTGATGCGATTTTTTGCAAGAAATTTCAGTATTGCAAAAATTTGCAATAATACATTTCTCGGAAATAAATACCCTAGAAAATGAAAAAATATGAGTCGATTTTCCTGAAATAAAAAACATTCACGAACTTATTGCAAATATTAGTAATAATAAAAATACACTAATTTTTTATACCAGAAATCCAAAAACACTGGAAAATTTTCTGGAAAATAATTCACTAAAAAATATTACAATTATTCATTCCAATTCTCGAAAAATTGAGAGTTTTGAATTTAAAAATGATAATAAAATTTTTAAAAATATTCCAAAATTGCTGATTGCGGACGATATTTTGTGAAAAATTTTTGTAAAAAGTCGAAAATCTGGTTCGGTTGCGAAAAATCTGGATTTACTCATCTCCCTTTCTCCTGGGGATTTTGTGGTGCACAGAGATCACGGAATTGCCAAATTTCACGCGATTGTCAAAAAACAAATGTGAGATTTGGAGCGAGAATATCTCGAATTGCATTACGCGGACAATGATAAATTATTTGTACCAATTACCGAAATCTTTCGAATTTCAAAATATTTGGGTGAAAATGATGTCACACTGACTCGACTCGGCTGAAAAGAATGGGAAAAAACACTCACAAAAACAGATGAAGAATTGCAAAAAATTGCAGAAAATATTCTCGAAACAAATGCTCGCCGACAAATGGTGCAATGACGGGCTTTTGGTCGATTCGAAGCGGAAGAACAAATTTTTCGCGATGATTTTCCATACGAATATACTGACGATCAATTACGTGGGATTTTTGAAGTTTTTGCTGATATGGAAGCCGAAACTCCGATGGATCGACTTCTTTCTGGTGATGTGGGCTTTGGAAAAACCGAAATCGCAATGAATGCCTCCTACAAAGCATTTTTATCGGGTGCACAAGTTGCGGTCATTAGTCCGCTTGTAGTGCTCGCTATGGAGCATTATGAAAGTTTTGTAGAGCGACTTGGGAAATTTGGCGTTAAAATCGCACTTCTTTCACGAATGAATTCTCCAAAAGAAACGCAGGAAATTTTAGAAAAAATGAAAACGGGCGAAATCAATATTGTGATTGGGACGCATCGTCTTTTGAGTGAGGATGTAAAATGGAAAAAACTTGGATTATTGATTATTGATGAAGAACACAAATTTGGTGTAATGCACAAAGAAAAAATTAAAAAAATCCGTACTGGAATTGATATTTTGTCCCTTTCTGCAACACCAATTCCTCGATCACTCAATTTGGCGCTTTCTGGACTACGAAAAATTTCACTTCTGACAACGCCACCAAAAAAGAAAAAACCGATTGAAACTATTATCACGAACTGGAATGAAAATATTATTCAGACTGGTATTGAGCGCGAATTGGCACGTGGCGGACAAGTAATCATTGTTCACAATCGTATCAAATGAATCGAAAGCCTCAAACAAGAACTCGAAGAAATGCTTTCAGAAAGCCAAAATAAAGCAAAAATTATCGTTACTCATGGACGTATGAATGGCGATGAAATCGAAGAAAGAATTCATGATTTTAAAGAAAAAAAATACAATATTCTCCTGACTACAACCATTATTGAAAATGGGGTCAATTTCCTCTCAGCTAATACGATTGTTATCATTGATCCGGAAGAATTCTGATTAGCAAGCCTTCATCAGCTGCGCGGACGCGTCGGGCGACGCGGTGATCAGGGATATTGCTATCTGGCATATCGAAAAATTTCTTTGAATCCTGATGAAAAAAATCGTCTCATCACCATTGCAAACAACAATCATCTTGGGGCTGGTTTTGAAATCGCGATGCGTGATATGGAAATTCGTGGTGCGGGCGACATTCTTGGAATCAAGCAATCTGGAAAAGCAAAAGATGTCGGACTTCCCTTGTATTTCAGAATGTTGGAGGAAAAAATCGCTGAACTCAAACATGAAAAACAAACCAAAATTTTCACAAAAATCGAACTTGACCTCTCTTACATTATTCCTAATGAGTTTTTTATTTCAGAACTTGACAAACTTAATTTTTTCCGTGAAGTAGAAAATATTGATAATATTTCGGAACTTGAAGCGCTGGAAAATGAATTTTTGCAGGATGAACACAACGAACATATCGAAAATTTATTTTTACTTTTGAAAGCCAGAATTATTTTTGGCGCATTTGGCATCGAAAAAATTTCAAAAAATGGAAATTTTTATGTGCTGGATTTTAAAAAATGACACACGATTTATGAGCTCAAAAATTTTCTCGATGCTTTTGATAAGGGAAAAAATATGATTGTCGTTTCTCCTGAGAAAATTCGCATTGATGCAAAAAATTTTCAAAATTCGCGAGATTTTTTGCAAAATATCTTGAATGAAAAATAAAATCCGAGTTGGATTTTATTTTTTTGTGAAATAATTTTTGAAAATGTCAATCGAAAAAATCAAAAATAATGCCGATTTGTTGCGAAAAAATCTGATTTTCTGTACAATAAATCTACTAAAATTATGAAAATCGCAAAAATTCTCATCAGCGTCATTGGGATTTCTGTCATTTTTTTTGGCAGTTTTTGGCTTTATAAAAGTTTTTCTCAAGAAAATTCTGAGACAGATTTTTTGCAAACTATTGAATCAAAAATCAAAAATAATTTTACGGCACACAAAGATTCGAGCGAAAATGATGCCGAAAAATACAACCAAGCGCTGTATTATCGCGATGCGCAGAGTTGTGACGCTATTAAAAATGAAATGAAAAAAACGGAATGTAGCGATTATGTTCGCATGGCAAAAATTTTGGAAAATTCTGAAAATGGCGATTGTAGTGAGATTTCTGACGAAAATCGTGCGATTGAATGCAAAAATTTGATGTACGAAAAAACTGCAAAAGAAACAAAAAACAAAAATCTTTGTAAAATTATTTCTGATGAAACAATTTCTGAACGATGTCGCGAAAATATCGACGGAATAATTTTCAGTGAAATCGTCGCGAACAATTCGGCTTCCCCAACGACGTGTGCAATTCTGGAAAAAAGTTTTTTGACGCAATGTCAAAGCTTGATCAAAAATTACACATACGAGCAACAATATTTGGAAGCGATAAAATCCCAAAATATAGCAAATTGTGGATATTTGCCAGAAAAAAATCTGGTGGAAAAATGTCAGGACGAAATCACTGAAATTCTCGCCGAAAAAGAAAATTTACCGCGGCTTTGTGAACGAATTTCTGACGCTGAGAAAAAAATGCAATGTTTCACGCGAACCGTGATTCAACGCGATAATTCGACCTTCAATCTCGCAACTGAACAGGAAAATCTCGAGATGTGTCAAACTATTTCTTCAGAAAATATCAAAAATCGTTGTAATGATATAATCGTGCTTTCTAAAGTGCAAAAAACAAAAAATACGGAACTTTGTAAAAATCTCAAAAATCAGGAAAATATTGCTATTTGTCAAAAAATTTCTCTTCCTTAATATGAAAATTTTTCGTTTTCTCATCGCGTTTTTTGCTCAAATTCTTGTGATAGGTTTTTTTATAGTGCCAAGCGCTCATGCACAAAATGTGGATGAAATCGTGGAGCTTACAGGCGACAACGCAAACCTGAATTTTTCAATTCCTGCAAGCATTCTGCAAAAAAATAATCTCAAAAATGTTTCGGTCAATCTCAAAAAATGAGAAGTTTCGGGAAGTTTTTATATGAAAGGTGTCGGTTTTGTCACTTTTTCTGGGGCCTGAACCAAAACTTGCCAAGCGAATGGTGAATGTCGTTTTGTCAGTTTTCCTGCGACAAATGCGCTCATTGGAAATGTGAAAATCACGATGGTAATCAATAAAAATTCTCGTCAAGTTCGCTGAGAAGTCACTTCTGGAATGGGAAAAATGGGTTTGGAAAATATTGTTGTGAAAAATTCTTCTACACATTTGGCGGGACTTGAAAATCTCGTTGCCAATCATGAAGCCGCGCTTAAAATCGAAAATCCGGAAGCACAGAAACTCTACGAATTGCAAGTAATTTTTCAAAATGTTCCCATTCAAACTATTGTGGCAAAAAATCAAAAATTCTCAAAAATTGATCTTTCGCTTGCGGGAAAATATAGTTTTCATTTGCTTATAAAAAATTCAAATAACACGACAGAAAAAACGATAAAAGCGGAAAATATCACTGTCAATCCTGGAAAAATCGCAAAAGATGTACTCAATATTGAATTCTTTGCGAAAAAATATTGTCAAACCCATCATTGTGTGGACGGAAATACTCGAAAGTGAAGTCAACTCACCTATTCGCCTGAAAAAATTTTCCCAGGAAACACGGTAAATGCAGAATTTTTGCTTCGCGACCAATATGGAAATGCTATTTCTGGAAAAAATCTCAAAGCAGAATTTAAAAATACGCTCAAAACGATGCAAGTTGACGCACGACAGGTGAATTTTACGAGCCAAAACGGAATCAAGGAAGTTCGGCCAGCAATTCTTTGGAATAATTCGGGAGAAAAATTGAGCGGTGTGATGAGCTTGAGTAATGTCTACAAATTCACCTTTAAGCCAATTGCACCGACAAATAATGAAAATTCTTTCGTGCTCACAAAACTTTCGTACAACGACGAAGATATTTTTTCAAAAATTTCACAAAGCCCATTTGCTGTCGAAAAACCATACGAAATTGAGGCACAACTACCGCCAAAAGTGTACAGCACGATGAATATTCCATTGCAGGTCAATACAAAAAAAATTGGTACACACGCCATATCATCAGCGCAAATTATTGGAAAAATCACGACCAATCCACAGATTTCAAACCTTCAAATCAACTCAAATGGAATGTCGTGTCACAAGAATTTGTTAGGCGCACTCAATGGCGGAAATGTCTTTTGTAACGGAAATATTAGCGACAATTTTGCAATTTTTGGGTATAATTTCGCGGCAGGCAAAAAAATTATTTTCAAGCCAACGATTACAAGTCAAAAAACAGAATCAACACTCAGCCTTGCGGTCGGATACACGATTTCATGAGAAAAAGTGATTTATGAAGCGTTTTCGAAAAATTTTTCAATCGAAGAAATCAATCCAAAAGATCTCGAAATTACGGGCGGAATTCATAATTCTACAACAGAAAATTCGAGCGAAAATACGATCAATTTCCACATAGGACGTAACGATCTTCTGAATCTCATTCGCAAAAATATTGCATACCTTGGGCGAAATATTTCTGATTTTTCAAACAAAAATTATGAAGTTTTTGAAAGAAATGTACAAATTTCCAGTCACCTTTCACCTCAAAAACGCACATATATAGTAATTGGCGGTGATATCACAATCGATCAAAATATCAATAACACTTCTGATCCGATCGCGATTATCGCACTTGAAAAAGATGGCGTCGGCGGAAATATTATCATTAAAGGAAGTGTTACGAATCTGAATACTTCCCTGATTGCAGAAAAATCAATTCTGGGCGATACCAACAAAAAAAATCAACTCTATATCAAGGGTTCTATCATGGCAGAAAATCTCTGTAGTGGTCAGGTTGAGTGTTTTTCAAATATTCGAAAAGAATTTAAATGGGACGATCCAGCTTCGCACAAGGCCGTTGGGCAAGAAAATAATCCAAATAAAATTATCGTCGAATATAATCCTACATTGAGACTCAATCCGCCTCCTGGACTTGAAAATTTCGCAGAATAAAATCCTCAAAAATGAGGATTTTTTCATTACAAAAAAGTTAATGCAAATATTTGCAATAAATATTACTTTAAAATAAAGGTTTCTAGGAATTTATTTTCTTATTGCAAAATTATGTAATAAACTAATTACAGAGCAGATTTCCAGAATTATCAAACCCAGCAACACATTTGTTGGCCGGACAGCGTTGATTGGCGCCAGAAATTTTCTGATATTTGCTTGCATCCAGTCCACCAAGCTGAGAAGCATTTTTTACGGTTCCATCAGAATTCTGCCAATCCCCTGACGACAAAATTTTATTCAAAATCTGCCCAAAAGTTCCGCTCGAATTTTGTGCTGCCACATAACTAATTGTGAAAATTCCAGCGACAAAAACAGCGAGCGCAGAAAGTCCAAAAATCGCGCCACGAAGAGCAAATTTCCCAAGAGAAGAAAAAATTGTTGTTTTTTGCATAGACGAAAAAAATATGATATACTCATAATATGAAAATTTTTGCAAACATCAAGCACATTTTTTTTATTATTGCAATTTCGCTAGCGATTCTTTTCGGGACGTACGCTTTTTTGGGGCGAGATTTTATCGCACCGATTAATTATTTTTTCACATATCGTACAACAGCCGGCGCGGAAATTCAGGATTTTATTTATAAACCAAAACTTGCTCCGTCTGATAATATCGTGATTGTAGAAATTGACGAGACGACGCTCAATAATCTCAATTCTCAAAGCGAATATTCGATGCTGACAATCGGAAAAGATGAATACACTCGATTGATGAAATTT
>ERZ773267.187-NODE-187-length-46530-cov-7.589435_pt1 | contig 46530 bp, 42 predicted proteins | sample MGYA00511959_ERZ773267 | MGnify/ENA primary metagenome ERZ773267 (study PRJEB29015, sample SAMEA2738165) | human oral metagenome | biome: human oral; feature: human-associated habitat; material: saliva | place: China | collected 2240 ...
GTCTGTACGCGCTTATTAACCGCATTCTTCATAACCGAACGCATGCGGAAGAAGTCACCCAAGAAGTTTTTCTCGAAATATGGCAAAAAGCGCCTTTATACCGTGCAGAACGCGGTGCTGTATTGTCGTGGGCTGCAACTATTGCTCACCGCCGTGCGGTTGACCGGGTACGCTCCGTTGCGGCCTCCGCAGAACGTGATTTCACACGTGGCCTTGAGGAGTATCGGGAATCGTATCATCACGTTGATGACGCACTAGCTGCTTTTATGGATACCGAGGAGGTTCATCATGCCCTATCGGGTATTCCACGTGAACAAGCTCAGCTGCTCACCATGGCATATTTTGGCGGTAAATCGCAGCGTGAGATCTCCGATGAAACGGGTATTCCTCTAGGAACTGTCAAAACCCGTATGCGCGCCGGCATGCAGAAACTACGTGAACGATTGGAGGGCACCCGTGAACGCTAAAGACTATCCCGAAGATTTTCCCGATAAACTCGACTATGCTCTCCACACGCTTTCGCCAACGCAACACGCAGCATTTGAATCGTGGGCTTCCAAACAGGAACGCGAAGACGCTGAGGCTGATGCTGCGGCTCTCTCCGAGGTTTTCGGCACTTCGCTCACCCCGCTTGAGCCGTCCGTTGAGCTTAAAGCCCGTGTGATGGCGCAGGTTGCGCATACCGAGCAACTCCAGCCAGCCCACGAGATAGGCACAGATGATGAGCTTACCGAGCATACGAACGATTCTGCCGAAAACCAAAGTTCCTCTGCCTCAGATCCTGCGGACGACATTGAAACTACCGCAGGCCCAGAGGATTCCGCCTATGCACGGGCTAAACGGTGGTGGTTCGGGGCTCAGGGGGCACTCTCTCCGTCTCGCCTGACGGCTGCGGCGAGTATTATTATTGCCGCTAGCCTGGGTGTGTGGGGCTTCGCACAGCATCAGCAATTGGAGCGTACCTCTCAGGAGCTTCAAGCCGCGAGGGCGTCTTCTTCGGCAGCTGCGCATCCCGGTGACCAGTCGATCGTCGAGCAAATCAGTACGGCGCCTGACCTTTCAATGGCTCAGGGGAAAGTTAACGGCATGCCGGTATCGGTTATGTACTCCCCATCCCACAATATGGCGGGTGTTTCAACAACAAATCTGCCTGCGCTGCCTGAAGGGAAGGTCTATAAACTCTGGCTGTACGATGCTCAAGGCACTATTGTGGGGTCGGGAACCCTCAATTCTGCTGGCCGTGGTGCCGGGGTCACAACCATGACAGAGCATGACCTGAGTAGGGTCACCGACTTTGGTATATCGATTGAAGATGAATCGGCTCATTCCCCTAGTCAGAAACCCGCCATGCTGGAAAATGTTGTGTAGGAGAACGCTTGCAGGCACCCCAACCCTATGCAGGTGGAAGTAATACGTGCCTTAGAGGTCGGCCCTCTCGTTTTCGTAGAATAGTCCCTATGGCTAAGAAGAATAAAGGCGGCAAGAAAGGCGCATCCACCGCTGCGGTTGCGCTCTTGAAGGAAACTGAAACTCCTTTTGAGATCCGCGAGTACGAGCATGCGGAGGGAGAAACTTCCTTTGGGTTGGAGGCCGCACAGAAACTTGGTGCTGACCCCGAGCAGGTGTTTAAAACGCTTCTGATTGTGCACGACAAAGATTTCGCGGTGGCGGTAGTTCCGGTGAGCGGGCAGCTGAATCTGAAAGCGGCGGCGCACGCCCTTGGCTGGAAGAGCGCCTCCATGTGCGACCCGAAGATTGCCGAGCGCCGCACCGGGTATGTGGTGGGCGGTATTTCGCCATTAGGGCAGAAAACTCCTTCCCCCACGCTCTTAGATGCGAGCGCCGAACAGTATCGGACCATTATGGTCTCTGGCGGTAAACGCGGGCTAGATATTGAACTCTCCCCCGCCGACCTGCTCAAACTCACCGGCGGCAACTATGCGCCTCTTCGCGCCTGAGCCGCCGTGTCTTGAGCTGCGGGTCCCCACTGCGGAGGACGCCACCGAATGGTATGCGCTGTTCAGGGATACGCGCGTCATGGAGTATTTGGGGCGGCCCGCAGATTCACTCGCCCACTATGAGGATATGGTGGTGCGAGCTCGCGCCGACTATGAGCGGGAAGGGTTCTGCCTCTACACGGTGCTGGCTGATGGTGAGGTGGCTGGTTTCACCGGGGCGCACCGGTGGGTGAACGATTGGGGCCCGACCGGGCAGATTGAGCTGGCCTGGCGGCTTGGGTGCGCCTTCTGGGGTGAGGGCATCGCCACCCGTGCCGCCCGGCAGGTGATGGGTGAGCTTGCCGATGCTAGGCATCAGCAAGTATATGCCGTTATTCACACCCACAACCGGGCATCAGCGGCAGTGGCCCAACGTTTAGGGATGCACCAGCGCAGCAGCTATGAGGCACAGGTGAACGGCCTGGCCCTGCCCGTCACCGAATGGGTCACGAACCTGTACCGCCCGGGAACAAAACCTGAGCCGGAACCGTTATAACGACGACAGCTCATACGAGAAGATTTGAAGGAGCAGCAGTGGGAAACTCACTACCGGGCACCGGGAAGATTGAGAAAAACTGGCGTGAAATCCTCACCCCTGAGGAGTATGCGGTGCTGCGTGAAGGCGGCACCGAACGAGCCTTCACCGGCGAATACTGGGACACGAAAACCGAGGGTGTCTATTCGTGCCGAGCCTGCGGCACCGAGCTTTTCCGCTCTGCTGAGAAGTTTGAGTCGCACTGCGGCTGGCCCTCTTTCTTCGCCCCGCTTGCAGAAGAACGTGTGCGGTATCTGGAAGATACTACGTTCGGGATGCGCCGGGTAGAGGTGCGTTGTGCCGCCTGCGATTCGCATTTGGGCCACGTGTTTGAAGGTGAAGGGTACGGCACCCCCACCGACCTGCGGTACTGCATTAACTCGGTGTGCCTGAGCCTTGAACCCGCCGCCGGCAACACCCCATAGGTTATGCAGTACAACACACTCACCGCTGCCGTCAGGGGCAGCACCCGGTGGGTAGAATAAAGTGAACGCCCGTTTCGGTGCGGCCGCTACCCCTTGTGGGCATACCGCACACCCCAGCAAAGGATGCCGCATCACATGAACCCCAGTTCTACAGAGCCGTCTCACTCCCCCGTCTCAGACGATACGCTCGGGGAGCTACGGGGGTTCGTGGTGCCTGAGGTGGTTCCCCTTGACTCTCCTTCCGTGCCTATTCCGCCCGTTATTGACACCGAAAGGGCATTACACCGAGCAGCTGATGAGTTGGCGGGCGCATCGGGGCCAGTCGCAGTTGATACGGAACGTGCACAAGGCATCCGCTATGGCAGACGCGCATTTTTGGTGCAGCTCAAACGCGACAATAAGATCTACCTCATTGACCCGGAGGCATTCAAGGATTTACGCATCATTAACGATGCGCTCACCGATGCGGAATGGGTGATTCACGCCGCGATCCAGGATTTCCCCAGCCTAGATATGCTGGGGATGCGCCCTAAACACCTGTTCGATACTGAGCTGGGTGCGCGCCTTGCGGGTATGGAGCGCGTGAACCTAGGTGCCGTAGTCGAGGAGCTGCTGGGGTACCGGCTGGCGAAAAAACATTCAAAGGAAGACTGGTCTACCCGGCCCCTACCGAAAAACTGGCTGAACTACGCCAGCCTGGATGTGGATGTGCTCATTGATCTGCGGGACGCCGTGGAGGAACTCTTAGATTCGCAGGGTAAGCTCGGTATTGCCCGGGAAGAGTTTGCGCACCTGTGCCTCATGCCCGCGTTTGATGAGCAGCAGTACCGTGCCGAGAGGTGGCGCAAGACGAAGGGCCGCAACGAGCTGCGTTCGGTGCGGCAGCTCACGGCGCTGCGGAACCTGTGGTTCGAGCGGGATAAGCTGGCGCAGAAAAAAGACATTGATTCCAAACGGCTGCTGAGTGATGCGGCGCTAGTGGCGGCAGCAAAAACCATGCCGCACACGGTGCCGGGCATCCTGGAAATCCCGGGGTTTCAGACGCGCCTGCTGAAACGAGAAGCCCCGCGGTGGGTGCGTGCCATCACCGATGCTGCCCGCGATCACGACCCGGTGCCCTACTCCACCCCCTCAAGCGCCCCTCCCCCATTAAAAGCGTGGGAGACGAAACGCCCCGAATCTTTAGCAATATTCACTGAGGTGCGTGAGGTCATTAACGCACTGTCGGAGCGGCTGGATATCCCGGCGCAGAACATTATTAACACAGAGTACGCGCGGCGCCTATGTTGGGAACCTCCTGAGCCGTACTCTCAGGATGCGCTGGCTGCTGCGCTCTACGAGTGCGGCGCACGCCAATGGCAGGTGCAGCTCTTAGCACCCCAAATGCACCAGATTTTCGTGGCACACCTGGAGAAGTAACCGCTGTGGAACCCAAATTATGGGGCGCACCCGTTTTGGGGATATGGTGGTGCTAAGGGCGATTAACCTATTGACCCGCGCCCGCGCATACACACTCGAAGGAAATAACGTGACCATGAGCGACACCACAGAATCGTGCGGCTGCTCGCGCACCACCCAGCAGACCGCCGGAACCGCCCTGAACGAAGGCACTATCTCCCGCCGGAACGCACTTATTGCGGGGGTAGCCGGAGGCACCGGTGCAGTGGCACTAAGCGCATGCGGTGAAGGAGGCTCCTCCCGGGGCTCAGGAAACAACAATAGCAGTGCGGGCGGACAAGGCCCGAGCGAGCCCACAGATATGGGGGCCGCCGCCGATGTGCCCGCCGGTAAAGCAGCGAAACTAACCGCCGGTAAAGTCACAGCTATTGTGTCCCAGCCGCAAGAAGGCACGTTTAAAGCATTCAGCTCAACGTGCACACACCAAGGCTGCCAGGTGAACGTGCAGGGCGGGGCGAAAATCGTGTGCCCCTGCCACAATTCACAGTTTTCCCTCTCCGACGGGGCAGCCCAAGGCGGGCCCGCCGAAAAACCGCTGGAATCATACAAGGTAGAGGTAAAAAACGGGCGTATCTGGGTGGGATGAGCCCAGCTGGGTACAGTTTCAAGACCTATGCTGCGCCGTCATTCCGTTGTAACTATGCTCTGGATGACTCCGCAGCAACCAAGCACAGCCCTGAAAGGCGCAGCGTGCTTACACCCTGTTTCAACTGCTTCTGCCGTTAGTGGGTGTGCCGCGGCTTCTGGCCTTCTTCACGAGCGAACGGCACCTTATCACCAGCCAGTTGGGCGAGCACATCGGCTGCGATGGTTTCGGCGCTCAGGCCGGTCTCCTCAAGGATTTCTTCGCGGGAGGCGTGCGGGATGAACTCTGCCGGCAGCCCCAGCTCGCTCAGGGCCGTGTCTACCCCGGCGGCGCGCATTTCTTGGCGGATGCGGGCACCTACCCCGCCGGAACGTACCCCGTCCTCAATGGTGACCACGATGCGGTGGTCTCGGGTCAGCTCCACCACGGAGGCCGGTACGGGCATCACCCAGCGCGGATCCACCACGGTAGAATGCACCCGGTGCGTCTCAAGAATCTGGGATACTTCAAGGGCCACGCGCACCATGGCGCCCACTGCCACGAACAGCACGTCACGCTGACCGGTCTGCGGGTGTGCCGCACCGGTGCGCACCAGCACGTCCACGCCGTCTTCACGGCGTTCCAGGGCGGGGATGTCCTCCCCCACGGAGCCTTTGGGGTAGCGGATTACGGTGGGGGCATCGTCAATGGCGACCGCCTCACGCAGGGCCTCGCGCAGGGTCGCGGCATCACGCGGTGCCGCCATGTACAGCCCGGGGATGAACTGCAGGAGCGCCAGGTCCCACATGCCGTGGTGGCTTGCCCCGTCCGGGCCGGTAATACCCGAGCGGTCAAGCACCAGTGTCACCCCGGCCTTGTGCAGGGCAACGTCCATGAGCAGCTGGTCGAAGCCACGGTTCAGGAACGTCGCGTAAAGCGCCACCACCGGGTGCATCCCCCCGTAGGCGAGCCCCGCGCTCATGGCCACCGCGTGCTGCTCGGCAATACCCACATCGATCACGCGCTCGGGATGTGCCTGGGCGAACTCGCGCAGCCCCACGGGGATGAGCATCGCCCCGGTAATACCCACAATATCTTCACGCTCATCGGCGATCTGTTTAATTTCGCGTCCGAAGACGCTGGTCCACGACTCTTTGGTGCTCTTTGAGACTTCTTTGCCGGTGAGCGGGTCAATGGGGCCCACGGCATGGAACTGGTCGTCTTCGTTTGCGCGCGCCGGGGCGTAGCCGTGCCCTTTCTCGGTGATGGCGTGCACAATCACGGGCCCACCGTAGTTCTTCGCAGCGCTCAGGGCGGTCTCAACCGCTTCCTGGTCGTGCCCGTCGATAGGGCCCACATATTTCATGCCCAAATCTTCGAAGATACCGCCGGGGACCACCACATCTTTAATACCGGCCTTCATGCCGTGCAGGCCCCGGTAAATCATCTGCCCGAACGAGCCGCCGCGCTGCAGCTTCTCACGCATAGCGTTCAGAGCCCTGTCGTACCGGCGGTCCAGGCGCATCTTATCCACCTGCTGCTGCACGTTATATTTCAGTGCTGAAAGCTGGTTGGCGAACCCGCCAATAGTTGGGGCGTAAGAGCGGCCATTATCGTTCACCACAATCACAACTTTGCGGGTGCGGTCGGCGGCGATATTATTCACAGCCTCCCAAGCCATACCGCCGGTGAGTGCGCCGTCACCAATAAGCACCACCGTGTACCGGTCGTTCTGCCCGTTCAACTTATGCGCACGCGAAATACCGTCAGCCCATGAGATGGATGAAGAGGCGTGCGACGACTCGATAATGTCATGCACCGACTCGCCGCGGTCCGGGTACCCTGAAAGCCCGCCTTTCTGCCGCAGGCTCTCAAAGTTATGCCGCCCGGTCACCAGCTTATGCACATACGACTGGTGCCCGGTGTCGAACAGGATATTATCGTGCGGCGAATCAAACACGCGGTGAATGCCTAAGGTCAGCTCAACCACGCCCAGGTTCGGCCCCAAATGGCCGCCGGTGACCGCCACATGGTTCACCAGGAACTCCCGGATCTCCCCCGCCAGCTCACGTAGCTGCTCATAGGTGAGGGGTCGCAGATCTTTGGGGTCGTGAATGCCGTGTAGCATCTCGGGCTTGGCGTTCTCACCCGGTACAGTCTTTTCGGGCATACACACTCCTTTTGACTACTGCGACTGTTGCAGTTCTCTCCATCCGGTACGTTTCCGGCTTCCTTAGGCGAAAAACTCGGGTACCGGTCTCTTCGATTCTACCCGGTGCGGACCTCAAACCTCGACTCTACGCGCCCGGTGCACCCCACCGGTTACCGAATCTCGCATTAGCGGATGCGGCGCGGTTTAATACGTGCCGGAGCCCGGTAGAACAGGGCCGCCGCCTCCACATGGTGGGTGTTGGGGTACATGTCGTAGCCGCGTACCTGCACCAAATCCCAGCCGAGTTCACGCAGGATCGCGGTGTCCCGCCCCAGCGCCGCAGGGTCGCACGCCACGTAGAGGATACGCCCCGGTGACAGCTTATTCAGCCGTTCCAAAGTTTTCTTGCCCGCGCCTTCACGGGAAGGGTCAAGTACCACGGCGTCAATATGGGGCAGCTCGTCCAGTTCAAGAGCCGTTTTCAGATCCAGGAGGGTGCGCGCCACATCCCCGTGGATCACCTCAATACGGGTGCCTTTGGCCGATTCGCTGCGGGCCGCGCCGTCGGGGGCGAAATTGGCGCGCGCATCCCGGTGCGTCACCGGTGAGCCCTCAACACTGACCACGGTGCCGCGCTCGCCCACCGCATCGGCAAGAGCGGCAGTAAACAGGCCCGCGCCAGCGTACAAATCAAGAGTGCATTCGCCTTCAGCCGGCCGCAGCATCGTCAGCATAGTTCCCACCAGTGCTGACGGGGCGCAGCGGTGCACCTGCCAGAACCCGCCAGCAGAGACCTGGTAACTGAACCGGCGGGCGCCGAAAGTAACGTCCTCGGTCACGGATTTCAGGCCGCCGCCCAGAAGCACATCCCCCTGACGTACCCTGCGGTAGGGGCTGCGCAGGCTGGGGCGCACCCCGTACTCCGGTTTAGCGTTTGACCGGTTCTCGGGTGTGAAAAATAACGAAATTTTGCGTTTCGCCAAGTCCCCCCACAGCTTCTCAGCCTGCCGGTAAATGGGCTGGGACACCTCGCTGGCCGTAAAACGCGGGTCTACGGTGAGCTGAATGAGGATACGGCCCCGCGAAGAAAGCGCCGCATCTACCTGCCGGATACCGTGTAAATCTAGTTCGTGCAGGTTCAGCTGCCGCAGCTCGCGCGCCGCTAACGGGAAGTCGATCACGGGTACGGCCCGTGAACTCTGGTGCGGGTACATGCCGATACGCCAGCCGGAGGGGGTTTTCACCACGGTGTACCGCACCCGCGAGCGCCACGACAGGTCCCCTTCGGTGAGGTCTTTGGTGGGCATTGGCTCGACGGTCAGACTGGTAATGAGAGGCGAGTCGGGCGATATGCCGCCCAAGCGGATCAGCTGGGTGCGTAGCGTATCTGTTTTGTATGCGCGCTGTGTGGCGGGGTCAATATGGCCGTATTCCATGCCGCCCAGCAGCTCTTTCACACCGGTTGCAGCGGCCCGTTCTTCATCGGTGAGCAGGGAGTTGCCCTGCACCCAGGGGTGTTCTCGTCGCGCTGGTGATGGGGTGTCTATTGCCACGGCGTCCGCGAAATAGTAGCGGTTTTTAGGGCCGATGTCGGTGATGCGGGCCTGCACGGTCTCTCCCGTGAGGGCGTGCCGCACGAACACTACGCCTTTTTCGCTGCGGGCCACGAAGGCGCCGCCGTGTGCGGGTGATTCACAGGTGAGGCGCACCAAGTCTCCGATGGCATAACCGCTTACCGGCTCGGTGCCGCGGCTAGGTGCGGTGTTTGTGGGCACACGCGTCGAGGTGCTGTCGAGCTGACGCACGCATCGTCTCCTAACATACTGTAGTAATTGTGAAGTATTTTACACCCGGCGCGGGGCACTAACCGTTCAACCCTCCCACAGACGGGGTAAAAATTCAATATTTTTATCGCCAATCCCACGCTTAGGTAGCGCCTGTTTTTCCCCGGTACAGGGCGGGACGGTGCACCCGGTGGGTGGGTGGTTCTTCGCTGCTGGGAGGCTGTGCGGGTGCGTTCATTTCCCCCGGCTGGGTCTCGGCGGCGTGGAGAGCCCACGGTACGGTGGCGGTTGCCACTCCCGGTTCGTGCAGCAGCGCTTTTTTGAGCCTGCGCACGGTGCGGCGGTGCAGTATCTCTTGCCACCAGTGCGCCACCACGAACTCGGGCAGGTACACCACCACCACGTCGCGCGGGGATTTTTTGCGTTTCCGCCGCACATAGTCCAGCACCGAGGACACCGTGTCCCGGTACGGTGAGTCGATCACCGATAGCTGCACCGGGATGTGCAGCATATCCCAGCGTTCTTTCACGGTGGCCAGCAGCTGACGGTCGTTATTGACGGTCAGCGCCTCTATGGTGGAGGGGCGCGCGGCCCGGGCGTAGGCTAACGCCCTGAGGGCGGGCTGGCGTACCCGCTCAATATAGACCACGGCGTGCACGCGTGAGGGTAGGGCTGCGGCGTCGGCGGCCGCCTCCTGATCCAGCGGTATTTCGGTTAGTTTATCCACGCGGGCGTAGTGCCTGCGGGTCATGAGCATCACCTCGGACAGAAGCAGAATGAATGTGAGCGACAGCCAGGCCCCAGCCAAGAATTTGGTGCCCACCACGGTTACCAGCACCAGGGCGGTGACCACCACCCCGACTGCGCTTACAGTGATGTCGCGGGCGAGTTTGCGCCGCGCCGACGGTTTTAGGGTAATGCGTAGTTTACGCAGACGGAACCGTACCACCGCCACCTGGGTGAGCAGCATTGAGGTGCACATGCCCACCACGTACAGCTGGATGAGGGCGAACACATCGGCTGCGAACAGCACCGTGAAAAGTACCGAGATCACCCCGAGCAGGATCACGCCGTTACTGTACAGCCCGGTGGAGTCCACGCTCCGAAGCCGGTGCGGCAGATAGTGCCGGTCGGCGATTGCTGAGGCCCCAATGGGGAACCCGATAAACGCAGTCAGTGAGGCGATCACCAGCACGGACACTGTTGCTAAGGCCAGCAGTGTGGGGATGAGGTCGTTCCCGTATACGGCGAACGCCACCTGGTACAGGGCCGGTTTCTGGTGTATTGGCTGGTTGGGGCTGCTCGGGTCTGCGCTCAAGTACCGGTTGGGGTTTTGCACCAGCTGCACCCCACTCTGCCGCGCCAAATAGAGGATGCTCACCAGCAGAACCCCAGTGATGACGATCATCAGCATGAGTGTCAGTGCCGCATTGCGTTGCTTGGGTGCTTTGAAGAACCGCACCGAGTTGGAGATAGTTGAAACCCCCGAAAGTGCCACCGCCCCGGCCGAGAAGGACCGGGAGAGCAGCAGCACCAGGAACACCCCGTCAAGGCTTGCGTGCGGGGTTTCGGGGGTGAGCGTGTACCCGGCGGATTCGGCGCGTGCTAAGGTTCCGGTGAATGCCTGCAGCAGCCCGTACACCAGGGTGATCCCTAAAAGGGCCAGAAAAATGTAGAGCGGCCAGTGGGCTAACCGGCCCATCAGCTGCACCCCGCGCAGGCACACCACGCTCAGAACCACAATCAGGGTGACTGCAATACCAGCCCGGAAGCCCTGCAGCTGCGGGAAAAGCGCGGTAATAAACGTTGCCGCCGAAGACATTGACACCGCTACCGTGAGCACATAGTCCAGCAGCACGGAGGCGCCCAGCACCACGGCCGGGCGGCGGCCCAGTTTGCGGCGTACCAGGGCGAAATCGCCCTCAGCTGCGACCTGCCGGATGTTATACCGGTAGGTTCCCACGATCACGAGCCCCACCACGGCGATGGCGAACCCCACCCACGGCGAGTAGGTGAGTGCACCGGCCCCGGCCACGGCAAGGATAAGAATCACCTCATCGGCGGCGTAGGCCACCGACGAAATCCCGTCAGAACCCAGCAAGGGCAGGGCGTAGCGCTTCGGTAGCGACGTGGCCGCCAACTGCCGAGAATCCACCGGCCCACCGGTGAGCGCGCGACGCATCCTACCCCAACGATTGTTCACGGTTTAAGGCTATCCCGCCCGCCTCTAAAGCTCAATTTATGCGGTGCCCCTTGTTTTCCCGGCTGCGGTCCCGTCATAGGGCAGGGGGTCAGGCGCCGCCCCCGCGGGGAGCTGTACACTCTTAACTATGAGCGAGCCTGACGGTTTGAGGGGGTCACATCATTCCCCGCCGCGCACAGTAACCGGCTCAACCCTAGGAGAACTATGCCGCACTTTGTGATTATGGGCGCCGGGCGAGTTGGCGTCATGCTCGCCCGAACCCTCGAAGCGTCCGGGCACACCGTGGCCGTGATTGACCAGGATATCCGCGCATTCCAGCCGCTGCGGAAGAACTTTGGCGGTAAGCTCGTCACCGGCGTGGGTTTTGATAAAGAGACGCTGGAACGCGCCGGGATAGAGGGCGCCTACGCCTTTGCCGCCGTATCCTCAGGGGATAATTCCAATGTGATTGCCGCCCGTGTGGCGCGTGAGACGTTCAAGGTGAAGAACGTGGTTGCCCGCGTGTACGACCCGAACCGGGCGGAGTTCTTTCAGCGCATGGGCATCCCCACTGTTGCGGCGGTGCGCTGGTCAACCGACCAGGTGCTGCGCCGTATCCTGCCCGAGCAGGCGATCCGGGGTGACTACCGGGAGGCATCTGGGCGTCTGATTCTCACCGAATTGCCGCTTCATGAGGAGTGGGCCGGGCACGCACTGGTCGATATTGAGGCTGCTACGGGTGCGCGCATCGCCTACATCACCCGGTTCGGCGAGGGGATGCTCCCCCGGCCCGATACGAGCTACCAGCAGGGTGATACTGTGCACGCCATGGTGCGCACCGATGAGGCGACCGAGATCGCCCGTATCCTCTCCCAGGCGCCTAAGGATACTGAGGGTGAACGCCACGACCCGCGGGACGCATGGGCTGGGGCTTTCGCCGCCGAGCCAGCCGCCGTGAAAAGCGATAACCCGCACACCAACTAGCCGGATAAGGGACACCACGTGAAAGTACTAATTGTTGGGGCAGGCTCGGTGGGCGCCTCTATCGCCCGGGAGCTGCACGCCAGCGGCCACGAAATCACCATTATCGATTCAAAGCCTGAGACGAAAAAACGCGCCAACTTGCCGCAAGTGCAGTGGTTTATTGGGGATGCCTGTGAGCTGTCGGTGCTGAAGCTGGCCGTACCCGAAGAGAGCGAAGTGGTGGTGGCCGCCACCGGTGACGACAAGGCAAACCTGATGGTTTCACTCCTGTGCCGCAGCGAGTACGGGGTGCCGCGCACCGTGGCGCGCGTGAATAACCCCCGCAATGAGTGGCTTTTTGACGAGTCGTGGGGTGTGGATGTGGCGGTCTCCACCCCGCGCCTGATGACCGCCCTTGTGGAGGAGGCTGTTGAAGTGGGCGATGTGGTGCGCCTGCTGACCCTGCAGGCTGGCGGGGCCACCCTGGTGGAGTACACGGTGCCGGAGGATCACCCGGTGATCGGGTACCGGGTGGATCATGTGCAGTGGCCTACGGATACGGTACTCACCGCTATCTTGCGGGACGGTGCGCCGATCGCCCCGTCGGCTGATGTTGTTCTTGAGGGCTCAGACGAGCTGTTTTTCATTACCACTATCGCTGGTGAAGACCAGATCCGCGCGCTTTTCGCCTAGTGGATAACCGGGTCGGGTACCGTGCCGACTGCCGCCCGGTGAGACAAGAAACGGCGGGATGCGCCCCATCCTTCTGGGGAGCATCCCGCCGTTAGCGTGGCAAGAGGTACGGCCCGCGAATCCGGTGCCGATACTGCGGCACGGAAATACTCGAAGGGGCGTTTAGTCTCCCCCGCCGCCGCCTCCACCGTCTGAACCGCCGAAATCTCCACCGCCACCGAAGTCTCCGCCGCTGCTGTCGCATCCTGAGAAGTCGGAGCCACCCATATCGCAGTTCTCCCAGCCGCCGAAGTCTCCGCTAACGTCCCAGTCGATATCCGCCCCGTAGGCGTCACCCGCGCGGGTGTTATGCGGCCAGTACCAGCAGACGGCGGGAAGCTCGCTCGACTCTGCACGGTCGGCACGCATATTTTCCAGCAGCTGTTCCCGTACCGCGTGCACCCCGTCGAATGCGTAGGCCGACCCGGCGAGGGCGGCCGCGTAGAAGGCGCTCATTGAGGGCTCCGCCGTGGCACGATTGCCTTCGGCAAGCTCGGGGAACTGCTTCAGGCAGGCTGACCGTATTTTCTCGCTGAGTGCTTTCGCTTCGGCGAGCACCCGCGGAGGCACCCCGGTTGGTTCGTCCGCGTCCGCAGGCTCGTCATTGACCACACTGAAAAGGTGCGCAAGCCGGGCGGTGTCAATATTCTGCAGCTCGGTGAGGCCGCCAGCGGCGTACACTACCGATTCTGCCAGCGCACGACGGGTGCGGGTGGCAGCGATCTGCGCGCTTAACCGGCGGATATTGTTCTCCGTGCGGCGGCTGAGGTTATCCGGGGCGGTGATTCCTGTCGTGTTCACCCACTCGTGCAGGTTCGCCAAAAACAGTGCATCGTGCCCGGTTTCGGAGCGTGCCTCAAGCACAGAGTTCAGTGCCTCTTCGCGGTGACGCGCGTATTTGGCGTAAAACCGGTTTCCGGTTGTCTCAACGTAGTCGTGCAGGTGCGGCACAATAGCCAGTGCCGCTTTCACATAAGCCACCACCTCAAGGGAAGCCTCGTACTCGCGGTGGAATTTGCTCAGCACCCGGGTCAGGTTCGTGGCCGCTACCAGCCGCTCCAACGCCTGCGGGTACAGCTCATACATTTGTTTCAGCGCCGGCTGCGCAATAACCGGGCGGGTGTTTGGGCACAGCGACAGCATATGCCCCGTATTATTGAGCCCGTCTGTCAGCAGCGCCTCCAGGGTGCGGGTAAAACCGGCAAGCGCACCCACCAGCTGCTTATTGCCTTCCCGGCGGGCGTGCAGAAGCACCGGGTTTAACGCCCGCACGGTTTCACGCGCCTGCGCCTGCGCCTGCTCAAGACTGTTGTGTAACGCCTGCACGTGCGGGTGCAGTACCGTCCCGCGTGCCGCGTCCACAAGCGGGTTGTGCCACTGCCCCATCCCCCATGCGGGAGAACCTACGCTGGTGAGCACAACATATGAGTTTGCCATTGCCTGGGCGCGCTCTTGCAGGTACGCCTGTGACCCGGGCTCGTGCCTGTCCATGCTGTCGCACCGCTGGTAGGCGCGCTCCACCAGCTGCTGCAGACGCTCCACCCGTTCGGTGGTCTCCTCCGTGATGGGTTCCCTTACCGCTTCGACTGTGAGCCGGTTCTGCACGGTACGCATCGCCCGGTCTGCGCACCACACATACGAGTACGCCCTCTCACGCCCCTGCTCAGCGTTGAGTTTGTGCAGCGGGGCGTCCAGGTACGCGACCGCGGTGCGGGGGCTTACCCCGAAGAAGTCACGGGAATGCGGTGCAACGGTGGGGGTTCGCAGCTGCCCCAGCACCCAGTACCGCACCGGGTAGTACGGCAGGAACGTAACAATGGGAGCGATGAGGAATACATACACGAGCGGGGCGCCCAGCCGCACGGCGGTGGTAGCGAACCCATCCGGCGCTTCCCAGGGGCGGAATAGTTCTAACACCAGTAGCCCGTAGACTGCTACCAGCACTGTACGCGCCGCTCTGTTGAGCGGGTGCCAGTATACGCGCCGCACAGCTTTAAACGCCCACAGGCGGTTTACGACAGGCGCCAGCAGCCCAAGAATAACCGTCAGCCACGCACCCTGGTGAAAAACGGACGAGCCAGGCAGTAAAAAGCACATGCCCAGAAGGGCTAAAGCCACAACAGCATATACATAGTAACGAATATTTTTTCTCATGGTTGGGTTTCTCGCCGCATACGACCCATCCCCTACCGGACGGTACCGCACCACTGGTATCGTCCGGCACGAGCCGGGCCGCACACGATTCTCTATTATCGGTTTTTATAAGGTTATGAGTCTTGAACGGCGCGGTTTTCCTCAGGGGCAGACACACGCCACGCCACCCACAAAGTCAGCGCGTACAGCGGAACACCCATCACCAGACGAGTAACCCCCAGCGCCTCGGTCGCACCCGCAAAGTATAGCGGCAATTGCACCACTAAGCGTAACCCCAGCAGCGCAACAAAAATCCACGTTGCAAGAATATACGACTTCAAGCGTGCTGGCTTCTCACGCCAGCGCACACCCTCGTCCCGGATAAACCCGAACAGCAGCCCAAACAACGGCCACCGCAGCGCAATTGAAATGAGCGAAGCAAGCAGATACCCGCCACTTACGAAGAACCCGGGAACATAAAAAGCATTAGCGTCCCCAGTGGAATGGGCCGACCAGGCACAAACAGCCACACCCACCACGCCCGAAAGCGCCGGAACCAGCTTAGAACGCTGCACCAAACGGGCCACCGTAAACACCCCGGAGGTCACCAGGGAGGCGATGAGGGCATAGGTGAGCTGTTTCGTCACCACAAAAACAACCAGAAACAGAGTCGCCGGAAGTAACGACTCCACCACCCCGCGCCAGCCACCCAGCGCGTGCAGCACATCCACATCACCGTTGGCGGTACGGCGCAGTTTACCGCCTATGCTCGCACTGAACGAGCTCCCCACAGATTCCCCCGTAGAACCCGTCCTCTCACGCCCGGCGGAGGTGTTGTGCGGGCCCGGTTCACGTTCCGTAGCGGGCATTTTTTGTCCTTTCCGTCAGCAGTAGTTGCGGCACGATCTCATAGCGCGGGTTATAGATACGCGGGTCCCCCGGGTACTGGCTGAGCATCCCCGAGCAGCGCAATAGTGAACCGGCCAGCACCCCCGGCACTGAGCGCTGCCCGTGCCAGATGAGGCTCACCCGGCTGCCCGGCTCAAACGGCGGGGTGCGCGCAAACGCCGCCAATTCCGATGTCTCGGTGGGCGCTTTGGCACCCAGTGGGCCGCTGACCGCTTTTGAGGCGGGCGTGTTTGAGGAGTCGTCAATGTCCTCACCGGGTGGTTCAACAACCAGCGGAATCCCCAGAACAGCCAGAGGGCTCACCCGCTGCAGCAGCCGTGATTTAGCGACCACCAGCTCAGCCCGATACACGGGTTTGGCATCCAGCGGCGGAATCCACACCTGGTCGATCCTGCCCGCTAAACGCACGCGAAAACGCTCGGGGTACCCAACCGGAGGCTGAGACCCCGAGCGGTCAGAAAGCACCCGAACCATTAGCCGATTTCAGTGATCTCAGGGCCACGGCGTGGAAGCGGACGCAGCTTGCTCTTATCGTCCTGCTCTTCTGGTTCGTCCTCGTCATCGGCGGTGGCAATATCCTGCGCGGGCACCACCAGCGGCAGCAGCTCACGCGGCGGGCGGGGCTCATCGCCGCGATCAACGATCACGGAGCGGAACACCTCATCAATAGCCTCGGCGGCTTCCTCATTATCGAGCACAGCCTCACCGGAGATCACACCGCGCAAGAACCAGCGGGGACCGTCCACGCCCACGAACCTGGCCACACGCTCACCACGTTTGCCGTCTTCGGTTACGGCGGGCAGGCGGGTGAGCATCTCCACACCAAACACGCCCTCATACATCTCGACGGTACCGCCCTGCGAAGCCACGGATTCGGCCAGCTCTTCACGAATATCGTCCCAGATACCGCTCGACCGGGGCGCCGCAAACGCCTGAATCTGAATGGTGGCACCCTTACGGATACAGGTCGCGGCAATCACAACACCGCTTGCCTCTTCCACCTCTAGGCGCAGGCGCATCCCATCAAGCAGCTTAATGTACACGGAGCCAAGGTTAGCGTAGTCTTCGGTGTCTTCCACCTCGTCCATATCGAGCGGGCCCTCGGTACGGTCATAGACGATGACTTTCAGGGATTCGTCCTCAACGTATGCGGGGACGGGATCGGCCTTATCTTCCTCTTCCGTATCGTACTCGTCTTCGTCGATACCTTCGGTGTCCTCAGCCTCGTCATAGTCATCGTAGTCGTCGTACTCGTCATACTCGTCGTAGTCATCGTACTCGTCATACTCTTCGACGTCGTATTCTTCTTCGGCACGTTTTTTCTTGCTGAAACCAAACACTTAGTTATCCCTCACTGTATACGTACTACTCAATATCTTACGCGTAGAGTGCCTGTTACGGCGTTCAAGCGCGCCGCACGCGCGTGCCGTGCGCTACTTCAGTCCGCTGGATCCAAACCCGCTGACGCCGCGTTCGGTCTCATCCAGTTCTGCAACAACCACGAAGTTCGCCTGCTCGTAGCGCTGAATAACCAGCTGGGCAATACGGTCGCCGCGTTTAATCTGGAAAGGCTTAGTAGGGTCGGTATTGAGCAGGGTCACCATAATCTCGCCGCGGTACCCGGAATCCACCGTACCGGGGGCGTTCACAATGGTGATGCCGTGTTTAACGGCCAGCCCGGAGCGCGGATGCACCAAACCCACGTACCCCTCAGGCAGGGCGAGGGCGAGGCCGGTGGGCACGAGGGCTCTCTCACCGGGGTTCAGGGTGAAGTCTACGCGCGAGCGCAGATCGGCGCCCGCATCGCCCGGTTTGGTGTAGGCGGGGGCGGGCAACTCGGGGTCGAGCATTTTGATCTGAACGTTAATGGGGTTAATCATGCTCTTCACTCTACCCAAGCGGAGGCAAAAAATCATGTGGGAACCCGGCTGCTGCCCGCCTCTAAAGCGGCGGTTGAAGGCCTCCGGGTAAGGGTCACGATGGGGTTCGTTACAATGAGTGTGGTAACTCGTTCGCCTATTGTAACTGGTTGCGGCACGCACACACTGTTCCCCTTCGCGCCCAACCGGCTTCTTGAAGGGATGTTCTGTGACTTCTTCACCCGCCGCATCGTCCAAACCGCTGTACCGTGAGCGTCTAGCTCCGGGGGTGGGCACGTGGCTTCTGGTGCTCGTGACCGGGGGCGCATCCTACCTGGTGGGGGCGCCGATCAGTATCCCTGTGGGCGTGATTGCGGGGGCTGTGGTATCTGCTGTGTTGGGTTGGCTGCTGTATGCCTCATCACCGGTGATTGAGGTTTCCGCCGAGTGGGTGCGGGTTGGCCGTGCCCGCATTGAGCGGGAGTATATTGGCCGGGTGCAGGCGTTTCGGGGTGATGATGCACGCCGCGCCGCTGGGCCGGAGCTGGACGGGCGCGCCTACATGTGTTTCCGCCCGTGGGTTACCCCTAAGGTTCGGCTGCAGATTACTGACCCGGCGGATCCTACACCGTACTGGCTGGCTTCTTCACGGCACCCGGAGAAGCTGGTGCAGCTGCTTGATACAGCTGAGGATTAGGGCTGTTCCGCTGGTACGGACGGGCGGTATTGGGTATGGATAAGGGCAGGTTCCCGTGTGGAGTCCTGCCCTTGTCGCGTAGTGTGGTTGGTGTTTTAGCCTTCGCACTCCACGCAGTACACCAGCCCGTCCTCTTCTCGTGCAATCTGAGAGCGGTGGCGCACCAAAAAGCAGGATGCGCAGGTGAACTCGTCGTCCTGTGCGGGTAGGACAACAACGTTCAGTTCCTCATTAGAGAGGTCCGCACCGGGCAGCTCGAAGCTTTCGGCAGCGGTGTTTTCGTCCTCATCGACCGCACCGGATTGCATCTCCGAGCGGCGGGCGTTCAGCTCCTCATAGGACTCCTCGTTTTGCTCGTCGTCCTGCTTGCGAGGTGCATCGTAATCAGTTGCCAAACTTTCACGCTCCGTCTTGATTGGTGGGGCAGGGTGTGTGCGCCCACGTGTGGTCTTTGAGTGTCTTAACTTCGTTGTGGGTTGTTTATTCCACAACATGCCAGGTATTTTTCACCATGTACCCCCGGTTTGTCTAATTGAGGCCCCGGAAATTACTCTCTGCGCGTCATTTTTTGTGTGCAAAGGCTGTATTTCGGGGGTATTTGGGCCTATTTTTTTGTGGGTTTCGGTGGGATATACTACATGTTTTAGGGTTGGCAAGGTAATCTGGTAGATAGTTTGCGTTCTTACGGCGCGGGTGCGGGGTGCATCTGAGCCGCATACAGGAGGTTTCCATGCTTGAATTGCGCCTAGTGGGTGTCCACGATGATGGCGAGAACCTGGTGCTTGAATCTGCCGACGGCACCCGGTTTGCGCTGCCCATCGATATGAACCTGCGCACAAGCATCACGAAGGCTCGCCGTATTCAGCCGGCGCGGGGCCTGGGGACGAAGGGCAGCTTTGGGCCTCGTGATATTCAGACGAGGTTCCGTCAGGGCGCCAGTGTTGAAGAGATCGCGGAGGAGTCCGGCTGGGAGCCGGAGCGGGTGCGCCGCTACGAGTGGCCGATTGTGGCCGAGCGGGCGCATATTATCCGTGCGGCGCAGGGCGTGAAGGTTGGGCGCCGCAGCTCAGCTTCAGGTTTGGCGCAGATTCCCGTGACTCTTGCCTCGCGTATCGCGGATGTGACGGCCGCGCACGGCTTCGCGGAGGCCGCGCAGGACTGGTCTACCCGGCAGAAGGATAACGGGCAGTGGAGCATTGAAGTTGATTTTGCGTTAACACCCCGGGACCGCGAAGAGCTTCCCGCGCGGGTTATGTTCCCGGCGCGGTGGGTGTACAACCCGGCTAATCAGAGCCTGTACGCCTCAAATGAGGCCGCCTATTTCTTAATGGGCAACGCCGAGGACGAAGTGTATGACACGAAGAAACAAGAGGAAGAACCTCAGCCGAGTTCGCAGCCTAAAGCACCGTCCAGCACCGGTTCGGGGGCCTCTTCTGTGGCGGATGTGCCGGTTGCGGTGGCTACCGGTGTCGCCCCAGTTGATGCCTCCCGCGTGAGCTCCTCCACGATCAAGGGCACCAGCCCGGATGAGCGTAAACTCAACGAGCTTCTGGAGCGCGCCCGCAGCGTGTCACGTCCCGGCCCGACCACCCAGCAGCTGCGGGTGGTGGCCCAGCCTTCTACTGTGACCGTGACTGAGGACTCCGACTCCGCCAATAACACTACCGACTCTTCGCGGCACCGTGAACAGGTGCGCGCACAGGGCGCAGCCTCGCAGGGTGCTGCACACCGGGGGGTTTCTTCACCCCAGGATTCTGCGGATGAAAGCCCGCAGGAGCCGGTTGATGACCGGGATGTGGCTAGTTTCTCGGCAGGTGACGGATCGTTCTATGGCCGCCGCGCCGGGCGGGAGACATCCTCCCCCGAGCGGGGCACCGCAGGGACTACCCCCGAGCCGCGCGAAGAACGCCGGTTCGGTGGCCAGGAAAACCGCAGGCCCAGCATCGGAGGCACCTTCGGCGCACCCCGCCGTGAAAGCGCAGGCAGCACCGAGAACGCAGGTGCCACGGAGGGTACGGGCGTGCGTGAGCGTGCCGAGCACGGGCTGAGCCGGTCATCCCGGCCCGCAGCACCGGCCGGGGCTGAGAGGGAGTCCTTCTCGACCCAGGCGCAGCAGCGTCCCGCACAGGCCGAAACCACCCGGGCGGATACCGCCACGGTCCCCACCGAGGGCACCTCCACCGAGTCCAAGCCCGAACCCGCCGAGACGAAACGGCACGAGAAGCCGAAATCATCAGGCCGTAATAAGCAGCGGATGAGCGTACCCGCCTGGGACGAAATTATTTTTGGCGGGCGCAAGTAGCCCACCATACTGCCCGCCCCGGCCATCCCCAGCCCACGGGGCGAAGGATTTTGGACGGAACAAGCCATTACAGGGCCACATAGCGGTTAAGAAATAAGAAAATAGAGCACCAACGGGAGAAGCCCCGGGTGCTCATTTTCTTGAGTGAACCACACAACACGCTACACACCGGCACACCCATCATGTGTGCAGCTGTGTGCGTGGGGTTATGCGGTGGGCAGGTACAGCAGCGGGATGCGCCGCTCAGCATCAGTGAGCGAACCGTGCTGCCCCACCATTTTCAGTGACTGTTCCTTATAGTGCCGCATATCGTAGAGGGCTATATTGTCGCGGGCGCAGACTAGGATATCGCCGATGCGCTCGCGGGCGGCCTCGCTCACGGTGGGGCCCATGTAGCCGCGTGTGTAGAGGTCGCGTGAGTCCAGCACCCACGCCCGCTCACCCCAGGCTGTTGCCCAGCGGCGCGCGGTTTCGGTGCGGGCGGCCTCGCTCGTATCGTGCAGGTACAGCTGTACCGCGCGCGGCTCCCCGGCGGTGAGCGCCACATTGTTGAGGAGTTCGGTGTCGTGGGAGTAGTCGATGCGTTCCTGCTCGGGGATGTTCACCATGCCGTGGTCTGCGGTGAGGAATATGCCCGCCCAGGCGGGTGCCCGCTGAGCCAGCCGACGCAGCGCCAAGTTGAGCTCTTCAAGCTGCTCAAGCCACGTGTCGCTGCCAGCCCCGTGGCGGTGCCCGGCCTGGTCAAGCTCACCCCAGTACAGGTAGACGAGGGTGGGGGTGCGGGAGGCCAGCAGTTCGGTGGCGTAGGTGATGCGCGCATCGTACCCGGTGGCACCCACGAATTCGCCGCCGCGCAGCCCGGCCTCGGTGAGCCCGCTGCCCCGGTATTTATCGAGTGAGATGGTAACAACCCGTGTTTGGGTGCTGTAGCGTTCAAAGACTGTGGGCAGCGGCTGCCAGGTGTGCGGGTCCACGGTTTTATCCCACCCGGAGAGGTGGTTCATGGTGGTGCCGGTGGCGGGGTTACGCACCTCGTACCCGGCGATCCCGTGGGCGCCCGGTGCGCTGGCGGTACCGAAGCTAGTGAGGGATGCAGCGGTGGTGGTGGGGAAAGCAGCGTCCAGCGGCCCCAGGGACACGGTTTTCTTCAGGTAGGGGGCGTAGGATCCGTAGGTTTGAAGCAGCTGCTCGCCGAGCCCGTCAACCATGACCACGCAAATATTGCGGAAACCGTTCGGGTCTGCCCCGGCTTCGCGCAACCTTTTGGCCAGTGCCAGCGGGTCGCGGCTGGTGTTCCCAAGCGGGTGCGCCGGATGCTCTAGGGAGGACTGCGCCAGCAGTGAGGCTGCTGACTCAAATACGTCGGCTACGCTATTGCTCCCGTAGGCTGGCGGCGGCGGTACGGGTGTGCCAGCCGCGTCGTTGTATGCTGTACCGCTTACGCTCATAGGTTCTCCTGCTTTGGGGGCTCTGTGGCGAGTTGGGGGTGGGCTATTTGGTGTCTGAGTGCATGTGTGCCCTGTGCAGGGCGCGGGCGAAGTACCGGGCCTGTTTCACGGCGTCGGGGCCGTCTGCGGTGGCTGAGACGCGCACCGCAATATCCTCTAGAGAGGCGGATCCGGTGTACCCGTGGTCGGCGGTGCAGGTGGGGTCGGGGCAGGTGGCGGGTGCGGCGTCAATGCGCAGCGAACCGGTCCATGCCACCTGGAATGAGACTTCTGTGGGGCTCATCCCGGGCCGGTAGATTTGCGGCTGGTCGTACCCGTAGCTGATGGTTACGGCCCGCAGGGCGCTGAGTTTCACGGCTTCCACGCTCACGTGGGCGACGGTTCCTTGGGCGTCTTCTTCAAGGTGGGAGTCGTCGAGGTGGGCCAGCACCAACTGGGAGCCGCACAGCACCATGACGGTAATATGTCGGTGCAGGTCGTTGCGGCTGAAGTGGGTTTCGTGCTGCACAAAGTGCGCATCTGGTTCCAGCCCCGCGAGGGCGTCATCGACCACTTCAAGCACCAGCTCCGGGTAGAACCCGGCGTGTTTAATGTCTGCTGCCAGTTTTTCGCGTGGACTTTCGTCCATATACGCCATTCGTGCACCTCATTAGTATGGGTTGAGTGTTGCCGGGTGCCCCTGCGGTACCGGGCAGCCGGGCCGGGTCTGCCGGTCGCGAGTGAGAACACCGCTACGTAATAGCGTAGTGGGTTGGGGCGGGCATTGCTACTTAACGCGGCCGGGGTACCGGTTTTTGTGGGGCACAGTACCCTGTGGGTGTGCCGGTGAATCGCCGGTGACCGGCTGCCGTGCCCGCGCGGGGTGTGCACGGTAGAATAGAGTTCCGAATGAGTGTTGCGTCTGCTGCGCACCATCTTTTACCCGCCTTCTACGAGCTTTACGAGGATACACATGGCACGCCGTAGCAAGTCAGCTGTTGAGGACTACCCGGTAGATATTGTTGAGAACATCGTCGATATTGATGTTTCTGCCGAGATGGAGTCCAGCTTCTTGGAGTACTCGTACTCGGTGATCTATTCGCGTGCCCTGCCGGATGCGCGGGACGGTTTAAAGCCGGTGCAGCGGCGCATCCTGTACATGATGCAGCAGATGGGGCTGCGCCCGGATAAGGGGCATGTGAAGAGCGCCCGCGTGACCGGTGAGGTGATGGGTAAGCTGCACCCGCACGGCGATGCCGCTATTTACGACGCGATGGTGCGGTTGGCGCAGCCTTTTGCGATGCGCCTGCCGCTGGTGGATGGGCACGGTAACTTCGGTTCGCTCGATGACGGCCCGGCGGCGGCCCGTTACACCGAGGTACGCATGGACCCGTCGGCGACGGCACTGACCGCTGACCTGGATGAGGACGTGGTCGATTTTGTGCCGAACTACGATAACCAGTTTATGCAGCCGAGCGTGCTGCCGGCGGCTTTCCCGAACCTGCTGGTGAACGGTACGACGGGTATTGCGGTGGGTATGGCCACGAACATGGCGCCGCATAACCTGCGTGAGGTGATTGCGGGCACCCGGCACCTGATTGCTAACCCGGATGCCACGCTGAAAGACATTATGAAGTTCATCCCGGGGCCGGATCTGCCCAGCGGCGGCACGATCGTTGGTTTAGGCGGTATCCGTGACGCCTATGAAGGTGGGCGCGGCACGTTCAAGACTCGTGCGAAGGTCTCGATTGAGCAGGTGAGCGCCCGCAAGCAGGGCATTGTGGTGACGGAACTGCCGTACATGGTGGGCCCGGAGAAGGTTATTGAGAAGATTAAGGACGGCGTTAATTCTAAGAAGCTGACCGGTATCTCTGATGTGGTCGATTTGACGGACCGGCAGCAGGGTATGCGCCTGGTGATTGAGGTGAAGAACGGGTTTAACCCGCAGGCGGTGCTGGCGGCCCTGTATAAGCACACGCCGCTGGAGGATTCGTTCGGCATTAATAATGTGGCGCTAGTGGATGGCCAGCCGCAGACCCTTGGGCTGCTTGGTTTGCTGCATGTGTACATTAATCACCGGTTGTCGGTGGTGCGCCGCCGCACCGAGTTCCGGCTGGGCAAGCGCCGTGACCGGCTGCACCTGGTGGAGGGCCTGCTGATCGCCATCGTCGATATTGACGAGGTGATTCAGATTATCCGCTCTTCGGATGAGACCGCGCAGGCGCGTGAGCGGCTCATGAAAGTTTTTGACCTGACGCAGGTTCAGGCGAACCATATTCTTGAGCTGCGCCTGCGCCAGCTGACGAAGTACTCCCGTATTGAGCTTGAGGCTGAGCGGGATAAGCTGGCTGAGGAGATCGCTGAGCTGGAGCGGATTTTAGGGTCGGATATGGCGCTGCGTGAGCTGGTCTCTGATGAGCTTGCTGAGGTGGCCGAGAAGTACGGCACTGACCGCCGCACGGTGCTGAAGTCGAAGGATGATATGCAGTCGGCGATTGAGGCTGTCTCGGCGGGGGCGTCGAAGGCGAAGAAGAGCCTGGGGCTGGCGCTTGAGATTGCGGATGAGCCGTGCTGGGTGGTGCTTTCAGCGTCGGGCATGGTGGGCCGCACCCCCGGTAAGCCGATGCGTGAGGCACTGTCTGACCCGGGTAAACGCCTGAAGCATGACGTGTTCACCTCTGTTGTTCCGGCGACGGCGCGCGGTGAGATTGGCGCGGTGACCTCGACGGGGCGGATGGTGCGCCTGTCGGTGATGGATGTGGTGGTGCTTGAGGAGTCTGCGGGCGCACCGGTGCTGAACTCGGGGGTGAAGGTCTCTGAGGTGGTGTCCCTGGCGAAGGGCGAGAAGCTGGTGGGCCTGGTGCCGCTGAATGAGGTGCTGGCGTTGGCGACGGCGAACGGCGTGATTAAGCGTGTGAACCCGGAGTACCCGCTGAATCAGGCGGAGTGGGACGTTATTAAGCTGAAACCGAAGGACACGGTGGTTGCTGCGGCTGCGTGCGCCTCGGACGATAACGCCCTGACGCTGGTGACGCAGGATGCGAAGCTGCTGACCTTCGACGCGGCGAAGGTGCGCCCGCAGGGCCGCGGCGGCGGCGGTATCGCCGGTATTAAGTTGGGCGCGCAGGATGCGGTGATTGCTTTGGGTGTGACGGCGCCGGGAACCACCGCAGAGGTGGTGACGGTGACCGACGGTAAGGATGGTTTGGCTTCGGTGAAGGTCACTCCCCTGGCGGAGTACCCGCAGAAGGGCCGGGCGACCGGCGGGGTGCGGGCGCACCGGTTCCTCACGGGCGAGTCGAAGCTGGCGCTGGCGTGGGTTGGTGTTGGCCCGGCGAAGGCTGGTACGCAGGGCGGCGTGGCGCGTTCTTTGCCGACGGAGTACGGTTCACGTGACGGCTCGGGGGTGACTCTCACCCAGACGATTGGTACGGTCGGCCCTAACTATGCGGCACTGACCGCGCAGTCTGCGGTCTCCCCCGACGGGGAGAAGCTGTTCTAGCTCCCTCTGGTTGGGTTGCTGCTATTTTTCTTTCGGTGTGGCAGGTAGCAGTGTTGCCTCTGTGCAAGTTGAGGCATCACTGCTACCTTTTAATGTGAAGTTTTAGGTGAGACCTAGGATTTTTCCAGCTATTGCATCAAGGAGAAACAGGCATGACCGAACCGAATAAGCCCTTGGACCAGATGACCGCGCAAGAGCGGCTTGACCTTGGTGTAGAGTGCCTTGACGCGGGCAGGCTGAATGACGCCGTTCATATCCTTGCTACGGTTTCAGCAGGTGAAAATCCTGGGGCGTACTCTTGGGCGCAGTACTTTCTAGGTGACGTCTACGAGGATGCGGAGAATCTTCGTGAAGCGATAACCGCCTACAACAATGTCCATCGCCACGATAACCCTGTAGCCTACGCTTCGGCGCAGAACAGTATAGGTATTCTCTATAAGAACATGGGGCGGCTTGATGATGCTGTTGCCGCGTTTAGCCGTGTTGTTCGTGAAGACAACCCGGAATCCTATGCGTGGGCGCAGAACAACCTTGGCACCGTCTATCAAACCATGAGGCGGCTTGATGATGCCGCCGCCGCGTTCAGGAATGTGCAGCTTAACGACAGCCCCGAAGCGTACACCAACGCACAGTTCAACCTTGGCAACACCTATAAGCTTATGGGCAAGACAGATGATGCCCTTCAAAGCTGGGGAGGCGTGCTTCGCGAAGTAGACGCAGAAACCTACGCCCAGGCACAGTTCAACATTGGTTCTACGTGCAAGAATCAAGGGCGGATAGATGAGGCGATCGCAGCGTGGGGAAGGGTGCGCCATGACGACAACCCCTCAGTTTATGCCCGGGCGCAGCTGAGCCTGGGCCTCACCTATGCCCCGCTAGGGCAGCTTGATGAGGCGATCGCCGTGTGGCGTAATGTGCGCCGGGAGGACAACCCCGAAGCGTACGCCGCAGCACAAAACAACCTGGGCAGCGCGTACGAAGACAAAGAGCTATATGACGATTCTTTTGCCGCCCGGAACAGGGTTCTGCGCAGCGACAGCCCTTACATATATGCTGTGGCACAGCTCAACATGGGCATCGCCCACTATAACAACGGGTCTCTTGATGAGGCAGTGACCGCATGGAACCGCGTTCTCGAAGAAGATGACCCGCAATCCTACGCCGAAGCACAACGTAACCTTGCTCTGGTGAATAAACACTAGCAGCCCACAGTGTTGCTCCTGCACGGCCGGAAGCAGCACTGCTACTTTTAATGTGAAGTTTTAGGTGAGACCTAAGGCTTTGAACTTTTCTAACCACTGCGTCAAGGAGAAACAGGCGTGACCGAACCGAATAAGCCCCTAGAGCAGACGACCGCGCAAGAGCGGCTTGACCTTGGAATATCCTATTTCAAAGAGGGCAAACTTGATGAGGCTATCACTGTTCTAAAAACGATTTCAACCAGTGAAGACCCCACTATTTATGCGCTATCACAACGCCTCCTAGGTGATATTTACGGGTGCATGGGTAAGTTGAATGAAGCCACCGCCGCATGGTCAAAGGTTCGGTGTGAGGACAACCCTGAAACCTACGCATGGGCGCAGTTCAGCCTTGGCAACACCTATAAAATCATAGGCAAACTGGGCGAGGATATTGCAGCATGGTCCAATATTCGCCGTGAGCACAGCTGCGAAGCGTATGCGGTAGCGCAGTATAGTCTCGGCAATACCCATAAGACTATGGATCAGCTGGATGACGCTATCGCTGCTTGGTCGAACATCCGCCGCGACGACGACCCCGAAGCCTACGCATGGGCACAGTTAAGTCTCGGCGACGCCTATAGAACTATGGATCAGTCAGATAATGCTATCGCTGCTTGGTCGAGCATCCGCCGCGATGATGATCCTAACGCCTATGCGTGGGCGCAGTCTAGACTCGGGTTCGCTTACCAAACCCAAAACAAATTGGATGAAGCTATCACAGCCTGGTCAAATATCCGCCGCGAAGATGAGCCTGAACTTTACGCCGAAGCACAACGTAACCTTGCTCTGGTGAATAAACACTAGCTGCCCACAGTGTTGTTCCTGCGCAGACGAGGGGCAACGCTACTACCTTTTAATGTGAAGTTTTAGGTGAGACCTAGGATTTTCTAGCTATCGCATCAAGGAGAAACAGGCGTGACCGAACCGAATAAGCCCCTAGAGCAGATGACCGTTCAAGAGCGGTTTGACCTCGGAAGAAGCTACTACAATGAGGGTAAATTTGATGAAGCTATCAAAATATGGTCAAACATTAGCCACGATGACGACCCCGGAACCTATGCACAGGCACAACTCGGCCTCGGAGCTGCCTACTGCACCCAGATCGACCTGGTTCAGGCCGTCGAAGCCTGGTCAAACATTAGCCACGATGACGACCCCGAAGCCTACGCACGGGCACAGTTCAACCTCGGACTCGTCTACGCCCAGAGCAAGCTGGAACAGGCCATCAAAAACTGGTCAAGCATCACCCGAGACGATGACCCCAAAGCCTATGTCGAAGCCCAGCTCTGCCTCGGGGAGGTTTACTCACTAGATAAAGAAAAAGAGGAACAAGCACACAAAGCGTACAATAATGTGTGTGACTTCTCCTACTATAAGTCTGAACGCGGGTTCAAGATTCTTAAGTGCCCTGTGGTAGTGAGGAAGAATCTTCATAACCTAGCTAAAAATACAGACGAAGTCCTAAAATCTCTCCAGATAATCCCAGAATTTGAATCGAAGGTTGCACACTATAGTCGACCATCAACAGCTTTTTCCCTATTTGGAGACGAGAAAAACAATAGGAATCCGTCAAATTTCCGACTCAGTACCATTCGTGGAGTTAACGACCCAACGGAAGGACTGATTCTAAGGGACTATTGGGAGCAACAAGGTATCTCGGAAACTATACATACAAACGACACCGCAACCTTCATTAGCTGTTTCACCTTTAACCACGACAGCCTTAACCAGTTTCGCCTTTACGGAAAAGAGAATGGTCAGGAAGCAACAGGCGTTAGTTTAGTATTCAACAAAGAGTTTTTTAGCGACCAGTCAGATGACCTAAAGTTTATAGCTGGTCCCTCAACAGACCCATCTAGCAAATCGGAGCAGATTAAGCTCAATGACACTGGGAAACCGGAGAGTGACAATAAGAAACAATTAATAGCAAAGTCAGCACTCTACAGATGCATTTACTTGGATCCCGAAACCGGGTATTGGACTCTGGCTCAACGTAATAAATCCACTTTCTATCGCGAAAATAAGGATAAAGATACGGCTGAAAATAATTGGGAAACATATTCTGAAAAAATTTCAGAAATAGAAAAATCTTTTAAAGATTCTTTATTTGATAATAACGATTCTGTCTTATCTAAACTTAAATCCATCTTCAAATATCCTAATACATACGGCATAGAAGAAAAACAGAAAATTCTCGAAACTGTTCGGTTTATTCTTCTCCCCCTGCAATACCTCGTCAAACATATTGCCTTCCGGGAGGAACAGGAATGCCGCATTATGTATATTACTCAGTTCCGTGATGAGAAGATTCACAGCGACCGTAAAGAACAGAAAATGTACGTCGAGTATGAGGAGCCTGTACTGCCACATATCGATAAGATCTGGCTCTCCCCTGGTGCAACGAAGGACCAAGATTTCTTCCGCATCCTGCTCGATCAAGGCAGTGGTAAAAGCAAGGTTCGCATCTCCCAGAACCCGTTCAGGAATAAAGAATAAATCGTTCACCCTCCATCCAGGCCACAGGCAGCGCCCGCTTGCTTTTCCTGCCGCCTGGGTGGGAACGTAGAATCATCTCACCGCCACCGTGTTGAAAGGGACATTATGAGCACCGTTATCCGCCCGGCGCAGCATGAGGAAAGCACCCGGGTGTGGTCTCTCATGCGCGAACTCGTAGAGCTGACTGACCTACGAGCGGAGTATTACCAGTGAGTGTTAGCCTCAGAGAGCTCGCCGTCGCCGATGTTGCGGTGTTGCGTAATATCAGTATCGCAACGTTCACTGAAACCTTCGCAGACTCAAACAGCGCGGCCGATATGGCGCTCTACATCGCGCAGCGTTTCTCCGAGGACCAGCTCGCCCAGGAGCTCGCCAACCCCGAGTCGTTCTTCTACACCGCCGAGGTGCAGGGGCAGACGGTGGGCTACCTCAAACTCAACACGGGCGGCGCCCAAACCGAACCGCAGCAGGAGAACGCCCTAGAGATTGAGCGCATCTACGTGCTGGGCACCCACCACGGCCACGGTGTGGGGCAGGCCCTCTACCAGCACGCCCTCACCATCGCGAACCAGCGGGCGGCAAGCTACATTTGGCTGGGGGTGTGGGAGCACAACCACCGAGCGTTACGGTTCTACCAGAAGAACGGGTTCACCGCCTTCGGGCAGCACATTTTCCGTCTCGGTGACGACGAGCAAACAGACATTCTCATGAAGCACAACCTCAACCGCTAGAAACACGCAGGAAAACAACAACGAAGGGACGCCGTGAACAACAGTGTCGCCATCTGGGTCGGCAGGTTCGACTCCGACCAGGAACTACAAGACTACCTCGACATTGATTACGCCGCCGAGCAAGACAACAGCGAATACATGGCCTCAGAATTCGCGGAAGCCTTCAAAATATTCCACCACGACGAAGACTTCCGGGAAGCCTACCGCACCGAGGCCGAACCGGTAAGCTGGGCTGGGCTGGCCGAACCACTCTCATACGCCGAGGGGTTCGCCCACACAGTCCCCAATATTACCGACCGCAACAACTCCATTATTGCCCTCTACAACTACACCTACCCGGGCACCGTGCACGGCACAGAAAACGTGCTGTTCGTGGGCAACTACACCTACTAAAGCCCGCCCGCTCCCCACTGTTAAGGCGCTACGTACCGGGCGAACGGTTTCGGCTATAGTGTTATGCTGCCGTCTTTACACAACCACCAGAACCGTGCACTACGCCCAGGGTGCAGGGGGTTCCTCGCGGCAGGGCGTGTTCACGTATAGTTAAGGAAATTAGTTCTTGCCCTGGGCGCACAGTACCGGCAAGACAGGTACCAACAGACTACTGGCTCAGGAAGGGAACTCATGGCCGAACAGCCCGATGCGGGTACGCAACGCTACGCCCAAGAACAGGTGAACCTTGGGGCGGAACACTACAGGCAGGGCCGCTTCGCAGAAGCCGCCGCCGCATGGGGCGCCGTACCTGAGAGCGTACCCGACCAGTACGCGGTGGCGCAGGTGGACTTAGGCATCATGTACGGCAGCACCGGCGACGCCGCACAAGCCATTGCGGCGTGGCAGAAAGTGCCCCAGAGCGAAATCCAGGCGTACGCGGTGGCGCAGTACAATATCGGCTCCGTGTACGAGGGGCAAGAGAAAGACGAGGCGGCGCTGGCGGCCTACGGCAATATCCCCGAAGCCGACACGATGCACTACGCCATGGGGCAGTTCAACAGTGCGGTGCTGCTGCACATGCACGGCAACTTCCGTGCCGCCCTGGGGGTCTACCAGAACGTGCCTGAGAGCGTGCCCGACCAGTACGCCCGCGCGCAGCTGAACCTGGGTGTGCTGTACCAGCAGATGGGCCTGGACGATAAAGCCCGTCAGTCGTGGAACCGGGTGCCAGCGGACTACCCCGACCTGTACGAGGTGGCCCAGTCATACCTGAACGACGAAGACGAAGACTCCTAAAACCCGTGGGTGCTACGGTGAGGCTCAGGCCCGCCGCAGCACCCGCTATTTAAGGCGGGTGTTTTGCCTAGCCGCCCAGAACCGCCACGATTTCTTGCACAATCTGCCAGTTTCCGCTGCGTTTCTTCCAGGTGATGGTGAACAGGAAATCCTGCTCCTGTGCGCCCTGGCTCATCCTGCGTTTGAGCACAATAGTTCCGGTTTCGCCGTCAGAATCAGCAAAAAGAATAGTGTGCGCAGTGTTCAGGGGCGCGGCGCCGCTGTCTTTAAGCGTCTGGAAGAACCCGAGATTGTCCTGTTTTGAGAGAATCTGCACCGTATTATCCGGCAGGATCCGCACAAATTTCAGGTCATCTGCGTACACCCGCCGCAGAAAATCAATATCGTAGCTGGTGCCGCGCGCAATCAGCTCCTCGGTGAGTGCTTTCATCGTCTCGTCAATCATGATGCCCTCCAATCTCTGAGGTGGAAATACGTACAAGCTCAGCCTAGCATCTGAAAGCTCCATCCCGTCATATTCATCAGGTATACTCGTGCTATGACTGTTTAGTTATTGTCTTATGACGATCCGTTCCACGTATCCGTGTCACACCCTGAACACGGCTATTTTCAGCACCCATAAAACATAATTCTTAAGGAAACAGTCATGACTATCCCCTGGCTCCCGGCAGCTCAAACCGCTCACAACCCTCAAGCGGTGGCACGTATCCTCAAGACCCTGCCTGAATGGTTTGGACGTGAAGAGTCCAATGCCGAATACATCCATGATGCTGAACGACTGGAAACGTGGACGGTAACCCACCCGGAAACCCACGAAGTTGTGGGTATCATGCTGATCGCCCAGCACTACCCGGTTGAGGCAGAAATTCATTTGCTGGCAGTAGATGCCGCCTTTCACGGATACGGAATTGGCACTTCCCTCATAAATGCATTTGAAAAGGATGCACGTAACCGCGGTATCAGGCTGATACAGGTCAAGACGCTTGGGGAATCTTTTCTCAACGAACCATACCAACGCACCCGCAATTTCTATCAAGCTGTAGGGTTTTTGCCCCTTGAAGAGACGAACCTGTGGGGCGAAGATACTCCCTGTCTGATAATGGTAAAAGCAATCTGACTGGCTTGACCGTATATAGAACATGGGCTTCATTCTCCCAAAAGCCTACGCTTCTCAAGACGTCTAAAACGGGTTCTAACTTTTCTTGAACCCCTCACAACGTCATGTATAGACCTATTCCAAGGTAACAACCGTATCGCAGCGGGCAATGTCTTCGGGGCGGTGCGAGACCAAAACAGTTGCCGCACCGCCAGCGCGGGTTGCTGTATCCAGATCAACCATAAGCACCGCAGCTGATTCGGCGTCCAGATGCGCGGTCGGCTCATCCAGCAGAAGCACCGGGGATTCCACAAGCAGGGCACGAGCCACCGCCAGACGCTGCCGCTGGCCGCCCGAAAGGAACCCGCCGCCAGCGCCCACCCGGGTGCGTAACCCCTCAGGGAGCGTATCGTACCACTGCCCCAGCCCCACCCGGCGCAGCACAGCCACCATCTGCTGCTGGGTGGGACGCTGCGAACGGTCACGGGCCAGCAGCAGGTTACCCTCAAGGGTGGACTCAAAAATATGTGCCGCCTGCGGGCACCACGCCGCGTAGCCGCGCACCCGCTCAGCATCCAGCACCTGACCGTGCGCGCAAATCTGCCCGGCCTCCAGCGGCAAAAACCCCAGCAGACTCGCTAAAACAGTGCTCTTACCCGAACCCGACGGCCCGGTAACACCAGTCCACTCCCCCGCACGCGCGCTCACGGTAAGGCCCTCAAAGACAGGGGTCTCCATGCCGGGCCAGCGTGCGGCGGCGTTCACAAGCTCCAGGGCGGGCCCCCGCCCAGACGCAGGGGCAGGCACCGGGGAGTGGGCACGGCTAGCGGCTTCCTCGTCGTCTGTGAGGTCAGGGATATCCGCCTCAGCCGCCACATCGGGGGCGATCCGGGCCACCAGGCGCGCAAAAGCGGGCCACGAACGCACCGCCTCAAGATGCCCCACGGTGCTCTCAATCATGCCGGTGCACATGAGCACCACAATCGCCGACTCCGGCGCCCCCACCGTGCCCGACACCGCCAGCGGGTACGCAATGACCGCGCACCACAGCGCCGCACCAAACCAGGCCACAACAGCCAGGGCACGCCCCGCACCCTGCGCATACGCCCCCCGGGTCAGTGCCCGCAGGTTCCGCGCGTCCACCCGTGCGGCGGCGGCAACCGCCGTCTGCGACACCCCGTTAGCGCGCGCATCCTCTGCGGCACCAAGCAGGCTGGTGCTCAACCGCATCAGCTGCGCGGTCGATGCGCGCGAAGCCCCCTCAGCGCGGGCATCCGCACGCAGCACCACCCACGGGGCCAGCACAGTTGTGATAAACGCCGCGAGCGCCACCGGCGCCAGCGCCTGCGGCAGAATCACCCAGGTGCTCACCAGCGCCACGGCCATCACCAGCAGGTGCGCGGCAGGCGGCAGAATCACACGCGGTATGCCGTCGCGCAGCTCATCAATGCCGCCAATGAGCCGCTCCAGCAGGGCGTCGCCGCGCAGCAGAGCGCGCACACTGCCGATATTGCGGTACGCCCCCGCCCATGCGCGCAGGCGCAGGGTGTTAGCGGCGGCAAGTACCCGCGAGTGGGTGAGCAGACGCTCAGCGTAGCGTGCAGTGGCGCGCCCCAGCCCGAAGAACCGCACACCCACGATGGCGACCATCAGGTACATCATGGCGGGGCCTTCGGCGGCACGCACAATCAGCCACCCGGAGAGGGCGGTGAGGGCAACGGCCGCGAGTGAGGTTGCTGCCGCCATCATGACGGGCCCGGCGGCTTTGAGCACACCTATGTTCGTGAGCCCACGCAGGGTTTTGAGGGTTGCAAGAACACCGGGGGCAGTGCCGGGCCCTGCGGGGCTGCTGGGCAGGGTTTTTTCTGTTGCTGTCTCCGGTGTGTGTGCCTGCGCTGACGGAGTGGATGCAGGGATTGGGGCGGGTGCCGGATTTGTTTTAAGCGCCCAACGGTAACCGCCGCCGGGGTGCGCTTCTGCCCGCAGCCAGAGGGCGCACTGCTCGGCCAGTTCCCCCTCGTGGGTGACGATGAGCACGTTCGCGCCGCGTGCCGCCAGTGCCCCTAAGGCGCGGGTCACCAGATGTGCGGCGTGTGCGTCCAAGTGTGCGGTGGGTTCATCCACGAGCACGCTCAGGCGGGGCTGCTGGCGGGCGGAGGCTTCATCACGGTGGTGCTCATCGGCGGATGCGGCCCGGTATAGGGCGTCGGCGCGGGCGAGGGTGCGGGCTATCGCTAACCGGCGGGCCTGGCCCGCGCTGAGCGATTCGGGGGCTTGTTCGGCGAGGTTTTCAAGGCCCAGCTCAGCCAGATAGCCAAGGAGCACCGTGTCGGAGGGGGCAAATTCGGTGTCTGCCGCGAGTAGCTGCGCGGCGTATTCCTGCTCGCTCTTAGAGGCGCTGAAGGCGTAGAGGGCCATCTCCAGCAGTACCGTGGGCGCGGCGAACTGCGGTGACTGCGCGATCATCAGGGTGTGCCCCACCCCGTCAACGGCACCGCCCACATGCACGGGCTCTGATGCGCCGGTGGGTACCAGGCCCTCACGTACCGCCCCGGACAGCACGCCGAGCAGGGTTGATTTGCCGCATCCTGAGGGTCCTGTAATCCCCAGGATGGTGCCCGCTCCCCCGTGTTCTTGGCTGCCGGGCAGGGTGAAGCTGAGGCTGCTGAGTACTGTGCCGCGGCCGGGGTAGGTGACGGTCAGGTTCTCAACCGTCAGGCCCTTACCGTTCTGCTCGTTACTGTGCGGTGCCTCGTGGGTGGTGGTGCCCGCTGGCTGGGGTGCATCAATAATGTTCTGGGCGGCCCGCAGGGCGGCTACCCCGTCTTCTGACTGGTGGTAGGCGGCGCCAACATCCCGCAGCGGCTGGTAGCATTCGGGGGCGAGCAGCAGCACCAGGATGGCGGTGTCTAGCCCCATCTGCCCGTTTACCAGGCGCACACCAATGAGCACGGCCACCAGGGCCACCGAGATGGTGGTGATGAGTTCCAGCGCGAGGGATGACATGAAGGCACTGCGCAGGGTGTGCATGGTGCGGGCACGGTATTTCTCGCCGATTGCCGCTAATGCACGGGTCTGGGCGCGTTCCCGCCCTAACCCGATGAGCACCGGCAGCCCGCGCACCAGTTCAAGAATATGGTCTGAGAGGCGGTGCAGTTCGGATTGTGCGGCGGCGGTGTCTTCACGCGTGGTTTTGCCGATGAGCACCATGAAGAGCGGGATGAGCGGCAGGGTGCAGGCCACGGTGATGGCGCTTATAGGGTCTAAAAGCAGCAGAACAACCCACAGGGTGGCGGGCACTGCGGCGGAGCTGACGAATGCGGTGAGGGTTTTGGTGTAGTAGTTATCGAGTGCGTCCAGCCCGCGTGAGATGAGCACGGCGGTGGCGCCGGTGCCTTCGGGGGTGTCGGCCCCACCGGTTGCGAGCACCCGCTGCAGCAGTTGCCGCCGAATACTTGATTTCGCCCCGGATGCGGCTTTCTGGGCGCTGAGGGTGAGCAGGTACTCGAATCCGGCGCGGGCCAGGAGCGCCAGCACCCCGCCAATAATGAGCGTAATGGTGATGCCGTCCCCGCCGCCGAGAAGCCACCCGAGCGTGCCGTCAAGTTTGGCTTGCGAGTCCCCGGCGAATTCGATGAGCGCCCGGTACTCTTCGGGGGTTGAGGTGTGTTTGCGGCGCTCGTGTTCGGCGGCGAGCGCAGCGAACCCGGCGTGTGCGGCCCGTGCTATGGCGGATGCGAGGGCTGCGCTGAAGATGACGGTGGCGAGGGTGTGCGCCATGGTGAGCACGGCGAATACGCCCAGGTTTTTGCGGGCGTTAGGCCCTAGGGGCGGGCGTTTGTTGTCGCGTTTAGCGGCTGCCCCGTTCGAGGGCGCTGCGGTGCGTGTGGCGCCCGCACGTGTGGTGTTGTTTTTAGTTGAGTGTGTGCTCACCGTTGGGCTCTCTTCTTGTTCCCCGGGTTGTTGGCCCTTGCGGGCTGTCTCATACACCCCATATTTTAGGGAACATTCCGGGAGGTTTCACCCGTTGGGGTGCGTAGGTATTTATGACCCGCCGCTCACCACTTGGTCGTCTTATGCACGGGGTGTAGCTGGGTGGTGTCGGTGGTGCTGCCAGGCTGTTGCAGCAGGTGATTGGGCCGTTATTGGTTCCCTTATGGCCACGCCCCCGCATCGTGGCTTTGGGCCTATGATGCGGGGGCGTGTTTGTCAGCTGCCAAGGAGCCGGTTTCGCTGCCTTCTATTTTGCCGCTACCTTATTGGGCAGTTTCGCCAGGTCGGTGGCGTCGTGTGCAGCCGGGATGTGTTCAACGCGCAGGCGTTTGCGGAACACCCAGTACGTCCAGCCCTGGTACACCAGAATAACGGGCAGGCCCATGAGCCCGACCACGCTCATCACACCCAGGGTGTATTCAGAGCTGGAGGCGTTCGCAATGGTGAGCGAGTGGGAGGCGTCCAGGGTGGAGGGCAGCACGTTCGGGTACAGGGCGGTGAAGATAGCCAGCGCACCGAACGCTATGAATAGGCTCAGCCCCGCGAAAGCGCGGCCTTCGCGTCCTGCTTTAGCGCTCAACCAGCCCAGGGCCACGGCCACAACCGCCAGTATCGTGCACAGCCATGACACCCCGTTGCCGGTGGTGAATTGCATGTACAGCACCCACCCGGTAATTGGCAGCAGGGCGATCGGCAGCAGGCGCACTAGGGCTGCGCGGGCACGGTGCCGGATTTCCCCGTCGGTTTTGAGTGCCACGAATGCGAGCCCCTGCATGAGGGAAAACCCTACCAGTGACAGCCCGCCCAGCAGTACGGGCCAGCTTGCCCAGGCGAAGGCGCCGCCCACGCGGTCGCCGTTGCTGTTAATGGGCAGCCCGATTGAGGTGAGCGCCAGCAGCGCCCCCACCAGCAGGGCGATGAAGAACGAGGATACTGAGATGGCGGTGTTCCACCCGTTAATCCAGCGTTCGTCGTTTTTCTTGCCGCGGTATTCAATGGCGACCGCACGGAAAATCAGTGCCAGCAGCGCCAGTGTCAGCGGAACGTACAGTGCCGAGAATAGGGACGCGTACCATAGCGGGAATGCGGCGAATGTTGCCGCGCCGCCGGTGACCACCCACACTTCGTTGCCGTCCCAGACGGGGCCGATAGTGTTCAGCAGCAGGCGGCGTTCCTGCTCGTTCTTGGCGAAGAAACGGCTCATGAGCATCCCCACGCCCAAATCGAAGCTGTCAAGGATGAGGTAGCCGATCCAGAACACGCCAACCACCACAAACCAGATGGTTGGCAGTGTCGGCTGGCCCGCGAAAATATTAAAGTCGAAGTTCATGATGTTGAGTCCTTCAATCCTTGGCGCCTAGTAGGCGAACTCCAGCACGTCCCGTTGTGCGGCGCCGTCTTTGTCGGCGTCGTCATGGTGGGATTGCACGAGTTCGGGCATTGCAGCCACCACACCGGATTTCACATATTTAACCAGTAGGTAGATTTCGACTACCATCAGGATGCCGTATACCGCCCCGAGGGAGATCAGGGAGAACAGGATCTCTTCGCCTGAAACACCGGGTGAGACGGCGGCGGCGGTGAACATCATGACGGCGGGGTCACCCTCAGGGTTGGGTGCCACCACGAACGGCTGGCGGCCCATTTCGGTGAAGATCCACCCCAGGGCGTTGCCGAAGAACGGGGCGAGAATACCCAGGATTGCGAGGTTCTTCAACCATTTAGCTTCTGGGACGGTGCCGGTTCCTTTCTTGCGGGTCACCCACAGTACGTACACGTATGAGAGGGCGCCGATACCGCCGAAGGTGATCATGCCGCGGAACCCGTAGTAGGTGACTTCCATGAGCGGCAGGTATTGGATTTCTTGGCCTGCACGCTCACCGTAGAGGGGGTTGTTGGCCAGGTGAGTGCCGTACTTTTCTTTGTATTCGGGCAGCAGGGTGTTCACGCCTTTCACCTCGGTGGTGAAGTTATCGTGCGCTAAGAAGGAGAGGGCGCCGGGTATCTCAAGGACGGCGTGTACTTTGTCGCAGTCCTGCGAACCGGGGGATGATATGGACAGTACCGAGAAGCCGGTGCCGTCGTGGCAGGCTGCCTCGGCGGCCGCCATTTTCAGGGGCTGCTGGTGGATCATCAGCTGCGCTTGCATGTGCCCGCTAAGCCCCACGCCCATAAAGCCGATGAGGCCTACCACGGCGCCTACTCGTAGGGAGCGGAACCACACCAGGTAGTCTTTCTTGTCGCGGCCTCCGACTTCGGCGTCACCGACCACAACTTTGCCGTCCTCTACGGTGTCGATGCCGTCTTTGCGGCGGCGCCACAGCTTGTACCAGGCGATTCCGACCATGAACCCGCCAGCAACCTGGATAGCACCGAAGATCACGTGGGGGAAGGTCAGCAGCGCGGTGTTATTGGTGAGCACAGCCCAGATATCGACGAGGCGGGGGCGGCCGTCGATCATTTCAACGCCGACGGGGTGCTGCATCCACGAGTTTGCGGCGAGGATGAAGTACGCCGAGATCCATGAGCCGGCTACGGCGGCGAAAAGGCAGAAGGCGTGTACCTTGGGCTTGAGTTTGTCCCAGCCAAAGATCCACAAGCCTAAGAAGGTCGATTCGACGAAGAACGCGAACAGCCCTTCCATCGCTAGGGGGGCGCCGAAGACGTCGCCCACGAATCGGGAGTACTCACTCCAGGCCATGCCGAACTGGAATTCCTGCACCAGGCCGGTGGCCACACCCATAATGAAGTTAATGAGGTACAGTTTGCCCCAGAACTTTGTCATGCGCTTGTATTCGTCTTTTTTGGTGAACACGTAACGCAGGTACAGGTAGGTGACGACCATACCCAACCCGAGAGTTAGCGGCACCATGAAGAAGTGGTACACGGTGGTGATGCCAAACTGCCACCGCCCAACATCAAGGGGATCCATAGCGGTCCTTTTCTTAGTGTGTAGTGCTTATGTGGTTGTCGCCGGATCTGCCATAGATCCGGCGATTATATAAGTGCAATGCCTCTTACACTACAACCTTTTATTTTCGGCATAAATCATGCGAATTTTGAGGGGGTCAGGGTGAGGCTTGACTAGGGCCTAAAGGTGGATTAAACGCTATCATCTTTTTGAAAGTATTACCCGTAAATCATTATTTATAGGCACGTTCCGTCGCGGCATGAACGGTAACAAACCATGCCCCGCAGACCCCGTCCCTGGCAGACGGCCCGGGAAATGAACAAAAGTGGCCCGAATAGTGCTTTTGCAAGCACTAAACAGCCACTTTGTTACAGTCACAAACTATCTATGAGAAAACACATAGTGAGTATTGTCACCATTTTGTGTTCAGGGTGTGCTAAATGTCGATATTTTCCTGATCCAGCTGGTGTGCACCGGCAATAATGAACTCCTTACGCGGGGCCACCTCCGACCCCATGAGCAGGGCAAAAGCGCGCTCTGCCGCCTCCGCATCCTCCACCCGGATGCGCCGCAGCATACGGTGGCGCGGGTCCATAGTAGTCTCAGCCAGCTGGTCGGCGTCCATCTCACCCAAGCCCTTATACCGCTGAATCGGCTCCTTATACCCCTTACCTTCAGCAGTGAGCCGGTCAAGCAGCTCATGCAGTTCCCGCTCCGAGTAGGTATACACCATCTCATTAGGTTTGCCCCGGTTAATAACCTCCACCCGGTGCAGCGGCGGCACGGCGGCATACACACGCCCGTCCTCAATGAGCGGGCGCATATACCGGTAAAACAGGGTCAGCAGCAGGGTGCGGATGTGCGCCCCGTCCACGTCAGCATCGGTCATCATAATTACCTTGCCGTAGCGGGCTGCCTGAAGGTCGAAGGTTCGCCCGGAACCTGCACCAATCACCTGGATCAGCGCTGCGCATTCGGCGTTGGCGAGCATATCAGAGACCGAGGCGCGCTGGGTGTTCAGGATTTTACCGCGAATCGGCAGCAGCGCCTGGTATGAGGAAGACCGCGCCAGGCGGGCTGTGCCCAGTGCGGAGTCACCCTCCACAATAAACAGTTCAGAATGTTCCACGTTCCCCGAGCGGCAGTCCACCAGCTTGGTCGGCATTGACGAGGATTCCAGGGCGGTTTTACGGCGTTGCGCCTCTTTATGCACCCGCGCCGAGATGCGGGTTTTCATCTCCGAGACAACCTTCTCGCACAGGGCATTTGCCTGCGCCTTATCGGCCCGCCCGGTCGCCTGCAGGCGCGCCTTAAGCTGGTCAGATACCACTTTCAGCACAATCTGCCGCACCGCCGGGGTTCCCAGAATCTCTTTGGTCTGCCCCTCAAATTGCGGCTCGGCCAGGCGCACCGTCAGCACCGCCGTTAACCCGGCCAGCGCATCGTCTTTCTCGATCTTGTCGTTACCGACTTTGAACCTGCGGGCATTATCGGCCAGGTGTTTGCGGAAGGTGCGTAGCAGCCCCTGCTCAAACCCGGTGGTGTGGGTGCCGCCTTTGGGGGTGGCAATAATATTGACGAAACTACGGATAGTGGTCTCGTACCCTATCCCCCAGCGCAGGGCAATATCAACTTCGCATTCACGTTCCACGTCGGTGAGCTGGGAGCGGCCATCCTCCCCCAGCACGGGCACGGTTTCGGTGAACGAGCCGCGCCCGGTAAACCGCCAGATATCGGTTACCGCGCTGTCATGCGCTAAGAACTCTACGAACTCACTAATGCCGCCGTCATGTTGAAAAACTTCTTCGTGGGGACCGAACTCGCCGGGGGTTCCGGGCACTCGCCGTTCGTCCCTAATGGCGATGCGCAGCCCGGGAATCAGGAACGAGGTCTGTCGGGCGCGTGAAACCAGATCTTCGTAGCTAAACCGTGCATCAGGGGTAAAGATCTGCGGGTCCGCCCAGTAGCGCACGCGGGTTCCGGTGACGCCCCGTTTTGCTCTGCCCACAATCTGCAGCGCCTCGGCGCCTTCTGCGGCCGGGGTGAACGTGTCCTCCGGTTTGGGGGTACGGCCGGAGTCGAACCGCCCGGGCATGCCGTGGCGGAACGACATTTGGTAGGTTTTACTGCCGCGATCCACCTGCACATCCAGGCGGGATGACAGTGCGTTTACCACGGAGGCACCCACCCCGTGCAGACCGCCGGAGGCTGTGTACGAGCCGCCGCCAAATTTGCCGCCCGCGTGCAGCTTGGTGAAGACCACCTCCAAGCCCGATAGCCCGGTGCGCGGCTCAATATCGGTGGGGATGCCTCGGCCGTCGTCCTGCACCTCTACCGAACCATCACGGTGCAGAATAATCTGGATTGACTGGCCGTACCCCGCCAATGCCTCATCAACAGAGTTGTCGATAATCTCCCATAGGCAGTGCATGAGCCCGCGCGAGTCGGTCGAGCCAATATACATGCCGGGGCGCTTGCGCACCGCTTCTAAACCTTCAAGTACTGAGAGGTGGCGGGCGGTGTAGTTCGACGCGGCCAAGTCTTTCCCTTTCACAACGGTTTTCTTCGTAGGTCTATTCTATCGTGGCTTATGCCCAGAAGCGGCTTAGCAGGTCATTATCGGGCGCGCCCACGCCGAACCAGCACCTGGTGAGGAGGCTTCCCCGCCAATGGCTCCTCGGGTCTACTCTCCCCTCTCCCCCGGTAAAGGCAATGTGGTGCTATTTGTAGTCCGGGTGCAGTTCGGACGCTCAGAGCGAAAGGCGACTAAGAGGGTGGGCTCAGCAGGTGGGTTTATGGTTGCATAGAGTTAGCACTCGTTTCTCTACATTTTTGAAGGGTGAACAATGACCGTGAACTCCACTCTCGACCCCGCCAAGGTACGTCAGCTGACCTCCCGTGACCGCTGCGATGTGTGCGGCGCGCAGGCTTATGTTCGGGCTGTACTTCCTTCGGGTCATGACCTGCTGTTCTGCGGCCACCACGCTCGCGCAAACGAGGCCGGGGTGAAGGCTATTGCGGGCACTACCTGGGATGATCAGACCTCCCACCTGTAAGTTTCTTGTTGTTGCGGCGCGCACCTTGAGCTTTTCAGGGTGCGCGCCGTTTATTGTTATTTACCGTCCCGGTTTATCGCCCGTTCCGCAGCGGGTGGGGAGTTTTTAGCTCCACCGAAGTTTAGCGGGGTGTTCATTCCATTCATAGTAAACATCGGAGAAATCGCGTGAGGCTAACTGCTCCGGGGCGATCAGCCAGTTCGCGGCCCCAGCATACCCCCACTTCACATCAGGGTCTAGTTCGTACTCTGTTCCCATGGTGAGTAAGTTGAACGTGTAACCCTTAGCGAAGGCCGGATGCTGCCTTGGGTCATCATTAAATGTTTCGGGGTACCCGCCCAGCTGGTTAATAATGTCGTCTGCCCCAAGCTCGTCCACAATGTTTATCCCGTCCCCGCCTGTGGCGCGGCCCAGACTAATGGCGTCCTCATACCCATCAATGGGTTGTGCAGGGTACCTCTCGTTCCAGTACTGTGTGAAAAGCTCATCAAACGGTTCACGCAGATACTGAAGCGGGTTATGAAGCGCAGGCGCGAACTTTAACGCCAGTTCCGGGGTGCCCCGTCGTATGGGCCACACGTATTCAGGAAACTTGTCGGCCTCCCAATCAATATGTGCCGACTGGGCGTGCGGATTGGGGTCTGTAAGTTCGGGGTAATATATCACCCGGTTGTTGAGGGGGCTGCTCGGTGCGGTAGGGTCGGCACCCCAGCCGGGGCGCGGGGCAATCCAAAACTGAAGCATCCCGGACTCGGGGTACAGAGTGTTCTCCGGCAGCTCGGCACAGTTAATCTGGGCAATCATCCCCAAAGGCTGCCCGTCGGCACCAAGGGGCGCATCCACCCCGGCGGGCAGGTACGGCACACCCCCAAACTTCGAGGCAGTCACCGGCAACGGGGCATCCGGCACATTAGTGGTAATGCGCAGCGCGGGTTTCTGCGCGCCCGCGTTCACCAGTTGGGTCACTGCGCGTATCTGTTCAAGGATACGAACCGGTGTATTCATAGCTTCTCCTTGTGGACGGCTCTTTCTCTTAGTTGTTTTTAGCCTCACGGCTCAGCAATATTGCTGTCCTGCTCAATACCCCACCTACTGGCAAGGCGCCTCACAGGCGTTCTTCGGCGCGCCCCAAGAGGCTAGCTGTCTAATGTGCAGCTCTAGGTGTTTTAGCTCTGCCACCACCAGAAAAGAACCTTCGAGAAATCACGGGCTGCTAACTGTTCGGGGGTGATCAGCCAGTTTGCGTACCCGGCGTCTCCCCACAAGAGCTCGGTGCTTCCCAGACGGTATGACTCCGAGCCCATAGTTAGCAGGTTCACCGTATATTCTTCTAGCTCGGGGTTATTACGGCGCGGGTCGTCATCAAAGAAAACAGGGTACCCGCCCAGCTGGTGGTAGCCCGCCTCATCGGCTATTGCGCTTAGAATATCCTCGTCCTCTTCGGCCTCTTCCACGAGGTCTTCCAGCTCTTCAATTTCTTCAATTGCCTGGTCGGGGTAGAGTTCGTTCCAGATCTCAATAAACCGCTCATGGTCTCCCCAGGTGAGCATGGGGTCTGGCGTCTCCGGCGGGCCAAAAATAAGCGATATTTCGCGTGTGGGCGGGTCAATCGGCCAGTGGTGTTCTTCCCAGTTTGCCTCAACGGCGCAGGCGTGCGGGTTAGCTGTCCCCAATTCTTCCCAGTAGATGACGCGCGCATCTGCCCCGGGCAGCCCATCGTTGATGTTCATCCCCCATTGGGGGTGCCGTGGGTTGAGCCAGAACTGAAACATCCCAGACTCAGGATAAATAGTGTTCTCCGGCAGCTCAGCACAATTAATCTGGGCAATCATCCCTAAAGGCTGCCCGTCGGCGCCAAGGGGCGCATCCACCCCGGCGGGCAGGTACGGCACACCCCCATACTTCGAGGCAGTCACCGGCAGCGGCGTATCTGCTGCACGTACGGTAATGGGAACTTTATCCCTTTGGTAGTTCACCATTTGCGCTACCACAGACCGAGCTCTGTCTGTTATCGTCATCGTCCTTGTTCCTTATAGGGTGTATGGCGCGCGCCTCATATACGGAAGCGCACGCCATTATCCTTTGAAAAACCGGTGCGGCTAACAGCAGGACCATTCGAAAATAACTTGCGAAAAGTCCCGGTTTTTCAGCTGTTCGGGGGTGATCAGCCAGTTTGCGGTACCCACATCGCCCCACATGATTGTAGGGGCGTTGGGGTCAGCCCAGTTACCGTCAGATACTGAGATCATGGTCAGCAGGTTCACCGTGTAGTCCCGCAAATCATCAGCGAAGTCGCGCGGGTCGTTTTGTGTGAAAATAGGCTCGCCACCGATCTTGTGGGTCAGCTGATCCTCGGTTTCCCGGTCAATCGTGTCTGTAACACGGTCTTCGCCCAGCTCGTCGATCTCATCAAAGAAATCCTCGATTGGTGTTTCGGGGTACAGCTCATTCCATGTATCAACAAACAAAGCTTCGGCGGTCTCGTTCATGAGCGACCATTTATCGCCCAATGCCGCCTCAAAGCTGAGCGCATATTCGACAGTTTCGGGAGAAATCGGCCACCCGTAATCGTCCCAATTCGCCTTGGCTACGCGCGCATCCGGGTTAGGTTCGCCCAACTCAGGGTAGTAGATCACCCGGTAGCCGTTTTGGGTACGGTCGGCAATGGTGTCGTCCATCCCCCAGAGTGCTTCTTCATCACCCGGGTCAATCCAGAACTGGAGCATCCCAGACTCAGGGTAAATAGTGTTCTGAGGCAGCTCGGCACAGTTAATCTGGGCAATCATCCCCAAGGGCTGCCCCTCTTTATTGGCGGGGGCGTCCACCCCGGCGGGCAGGTACGGCACTCCCCCAAATTTGGAGGATGTCACCGGTAGCGGCTCAGCAGCCGCCGTGGCTGTGATGCGCACCGTGGGTGATTGGTCATTTTCTTCTATGCGTTTAATAACCTCACGCGCCTGGTCGAGAATTTTTCCCATATCTGCTCCTGTGCTTCTAATGGTAGTGGTGCGGAATCTGTGAACACTATTAGAGCACGTTTTTTCTCGCGGTGCGTGCACGTACGTCATGCATTCGAAGGCACAATACAGAAGATAAAATATTCCCCGCCGTCAGAGTATAGTTTTGTGTTTGCGGCGGTGCATTAGCTTTTATCTGCACCTCCGCTAAGTTTTTACCCGCAGTCCCATTCAAAAAGGACTTTTGAGAAGTCGCGGTCCGCTAATTGTTGCGGAGTAATCAGCCAGTTTGCGGTACCCATATCACCCCACATAATGTCACCGTCACCATCATTTTTTGCTTCCTCAGAGGCGATGGTGAGCAGGTTAACCGTATATTCTTGCAGTTCTGGGTTGTTCTCGCGCGGGTCGCTCTGCACAAAGCTGGGGTACCCGCCAAGCTTATGGTACTCAGTGCTGTCGGTCAGGTCGTAGGCAATATTCTCCCCATCGTGCAGGCGGTCGATCTCGTAGACCTCGTTAATAGTCTGCGCTGGGTGTTTCTCGTTCCACCGGTGTACGAACTGGGCCTCAAATTCACGGCTTGTGTCGCTCAGGCTCTCATGTTTTTTCTTGAAAGTGAGCGCAAGCTCAGCCTCTGGCGGGTAGATAGGCCAGTCTTCGCTCCGTGCTGCGGTGACTGCGGGGTGCCCCGCAGGGGTGGCTTCACCCACCTGGGGGTAGTAAATAACCCGAATATTCGCCTGGTTGGCTATATCATTGGCGTTGAAGCCCCAGTTTTCATCGCCTTCTTCTTCGCCGGAATCAATCCAGAATTGAAGTATCCCGGTCTTGGGATAAAGCTCATTTTTGGGTAACTCAGCACAGTTAATCTGCGCGATCATCCCTAAGGGCTTCCCGCTTTCATTGGTGGGTGCCTGAGCCCCGGCAGGCAGGTACGGGGCGCCGCCAAACTTCGAGGCAGTCACCGGCAGGGGTGCCTTGGCACCGGCTGTTTTAATACGGATTACTGGCTGCCGTGTGGCGGCAGTGATTTCTGCCGCGATTTTCCGTGCCTCTTTAGCTACTGTACGGCCCATAATATTTTCCTCCCAATACCTAGCCTTCGCTGTCACCAGCTTATTAATAGTTGCAGCTAGCCGCAGGACCATTCAAAAAGGACTTTCGAGAAGTCTCGGTTCTTCAGCTGTTCCGGGG
>ERZ773267.200-NODE-200-length-44422-cov-6.780783_pt1 | contig 44422 bp, 33 predicted proteins | sample MGYA00511959_ERZ773267 | MGnify/ENA primary metagenome ERZ773267 (study PRJEB29015, sample SAMEA2738165) | human oral metagenome | biome: human oral; feature: human-associated habitat; material: saliva | place: China | collected 2240 ...
AAAATATACTGCACCTCCAATCTTGTGTCTGAGATTTTGGGTGCAGTAAATTTTTTTTAATATTTTTATTCCAGAACAATGTTTTCAAGTAATGGTGATTCCATAATGTCAAAAGGCATTACCCAGCCACCACCGTCAGAATCAAGGTCAACATTACGTCCTACATCTTTTCCTGCATTTTTAAAGACAAGATATACAAACTGTGAACAGTAAAGTCTTTTATCGAAATTCTTATCAAATGTCAGGCCATATGGTTTTGTCACAGTTTTATCAATTTCGTTAAATAGGGCACTTCTAAATTTATCATCTATATTTTTCAATCTGAAGATTGCTATTTTTCTTTTTAATTTTGACCATGCATAAATTGGACTTTCACTATATCCTGCCGAATACGAAGGAAACTCTACAATTTTTTTCTCTGCATTCAGTATTGCACTGTGCCCCCACATGGAACGGATAGTAGGTTCCTTTGAAAGAATTAAAATATCTCCAGGTTGAAGCTGATCAACTTTTGAAATAACTTCTTCAGGCTGATACCATTTATATTTTGGATCTATTGACTGGCATGAAATAACTAAAAAAGTAAGTAAAATGGCAATCAATAACTGTCTTATGAAAGTTTTATTATTTTTTATTGTTTTAATATCTGAAATCATCACTATCATATCCTTTCACATTTATTATATATTATATAAGAAAGATGAAAAATAGTCCAGTTTTTATTCATACTTAATAAATTGTATGCGAATGATTTGTCTATCAAATTAATTTTTTTTATAGGAACTTATAAAAAATAATACTTTTTATAATAAAAAATATGATATAATTATCTGCAATTATTTTAAGAAATATTATAATTTATAAAAAATTAAGAAGAAAAGGAATGAAAATGGAAATACTGAAGGAAAATTTTTTAAAGTTAAGAGAAAAAATGATGCAAAAATTTGAGGAAGATTTTGCAAGGCATAGGGAACTCGGAGAAAAGGAAGTACCTATAAAAACAATAGGACCTATAAACGGAGTTTACTATGAAAGGGGAGAAAGAAGTTATTTTATCCGTCCTAGAATAAGGGCAGGACTTATAACATTGCAGCAGCTGAGGGCTGTGTCAGATTTATCTTTAAAACATGGTGACGGAGAAATAAAACTTACAACAAGGCATGGAATCCAGCTGAGGGGAATTAAGGCAGAGAATGTTCTCCCATTAATAGAAGATTTGTTTAACGTAGGATTAAAGACTCAGGCTGTAGGTGGAAAAAGTATAAGAGGAATGATTATTTCATCGTATAGTGGTTTTGAAAAGGAAGAGTTTGATGTGACTCCTTATGCAGTCCATTCAATAAATTACCTGTTTCAGAATGAAGATACATATACACTTCCTGGAAAACTGAAATTTTCAGCTTCAAACAGCAGTGAGGATACTGCAGGGGCGAAATATTCTGATATGGGATTTATTGCAAAAAAAATAAATGGAGAAGACTATTTTGAAGTATATTTTGATTTTGGTTTGAACCTGTCAAATAAGAATCCTTATAAATATTCGAAGGATATAAAGGCTGAAGAAATGCTTTATTATATGAGGGCAATGGTAATGATGTTCAAGGATAACATGGAAGTTACAAATCCAAGGGCAAGAGTAAGAACAATGAACAGAAAAATAGGAATAGAGGCATTTGAAGAAAAATTTGAAGGATATGTTGAGAAGGCAAAAAAGGAAATAGACTCTGTAATTGATATAAAGGAACTTTACAAAGATGTGAAAAATCAGGAAGAAGCATTTGAATGGAGCAAGGAAGTAGACTTTGTTTCTGAAGGAATAGATGAGGAACTTCTTATAAATGTGAGTGAAAGTTACATACAGAAGGGAATTTATGCTGTAAAATTGAAATTTGCAGGTGGAGTTATAAGAAGAAAACAGCTGGAAGGAATTCTTGACTATTTAGAAAGCTTAAATCATGAAATAAAAATAAAACTTACAAATAATCAGGAAATTATAGTTTTCAATTTAAATGGTGAAGAAACTTTACATATTTTGAAAAATTTCGAAGAAAGACTTATAAGAAGTCCTTTTGAAGATACAATTACGTGTACTGGTGTGCCAAGATGCAGATTGGCAATAACTTCCAGTAAAAGTGCCTTTGACAAGATATTAAAGAAATTTGACAGTAATGATGCAACATTGAAAAAGGAATTACCGCAGCTGAGAATTTCAGGGTGTCCTAATTCATGCAGTCTGACTTTTAAGGGAGATCTTGGATTTTCAGGTAGAATTAAAAAGATAGATGAAAAGGTAAATATTGCATATACATTGCTAAGTGAAAATAAAAATATAGAATTGGCAGGAAAGGCAATAATTTTAGAAAGAGATTTACCGGAAATGCTTTATGAAATGGCTTTACTGAAGAAAGATTCTAAAATTAAGGATTTCCATGAATTTATGAATATAGAACACGAAAAGGTAAATGAACTTATAAAAAAATATGCACAGTAATAAAAATTCTCTAACTAAGAAAGAACAAATAGAAAAGAGAAAAAAATTGTTGTATAATGAAAAAAATCTATTTTGGAAAGAGGGAATGAAATGAAAAAGAGAATTTTAATAATTCTTGGAATTATGATGATGTTTATAGTAAGTTGTGGAGGAAAACATCCAGCAGTGAAGGATTTTGAAGAAACTATGAAAAATTTACAAAGTGGAGATGTAAGTAAACTTTCAGAAGGACCTGATAAAATTTTTGAGTCAAATATAAACCCTGAAATGAAGACAGCTCTAACAGAGGGATTGAAAAAAATTACTTATAAAATAAATAAAACGACAGAAAATAAAGATAAAAATGAAGTAATTATAAATGTGACTATGAAATCGCCTAATTTAGGTGGAGTTATGAAAGAATTAGCACAGAAAGTGGCTGGTTTAATGGGAACAATGCAAGGAAAAACAGAAGAGGAAATAGGAAAAGAAGCAACGAAAACAGCACTTGAAGTAATAAAAGAAAAAATAAAAAGTGGTAAGACAAGAGAAAAGACATTTGATATAGTGTATAAAAAAACAGGAGATAAATGGAGTGCTGATGCCGCTTCAAATAAAGATTATTTTGATATGTTAACTATGAATATGGCAAGTATGGAATAAGAGATGCTGTCTCAAAATTTAAAAATATGAAAGGGGATATCCCAAAAGAATGAATATATTATACAAAAATCAGCCGAATTTCAAATTCGGCTTTTTTATAAAATAATAAAATTGAAAGTTATGTAAAGACTATAACAATACAACAATAAAGTAATTTTATATAATACAAAGTTAAATTCTTTAAAAGAAAAATATGATATTTTTTCATAAATATTTGAAAATAAGGTTTAGGAGTGTGGATTATTCTTGCTTTTTAAAGAAGCTAAAAATTTTTAATGAAACTTGACAAATATAAAAAATGAAGGTATAATTAAGTAACAATATAAAATAAAAAAAGAAAGAAGGTAGAGATATGGGGTCTAAGAATGTAGGAAAAAATATATCGAAATATTTCAGATATAAACTGGTTCAGAAGACAGTGGCTCTTGTTTTGCTGCTGTTTTTTAATTTCAACATATTTTCTGAAATAGTTCCTGATCCTGCAAGTATCGGTACAAAAGTCACACAGACAGCTTCAGGGGTAGATCAGATAGATATAGCAAGACCGACCGGAAATGGAACGAGCTATAATTCACTGAAGGAGCTTCAGGTAGGAGAAAGGGGACTTATCCTAAACAATAATAAAAACATTGTAGTTCAGACTGAGATAGCGGGACTTGTAGTAAGAAACCGTAATCTTGACAATGGGACAGAAGCTAACCTTATCATAACTGAAATAACAGGGAAGAACAGGACAGGAATAAATGGCTATGTGGAAGTAGCAGGTAAGCGTGCAGACATAGTTATAGCCAACAGGAACGGTATCCATGTAAACGGTGGAGGCTTTTTAAATTCAGACAGGGTAACTCTTACAACAGGAAGACTGAATATGGAAAACGGAGACCTGAAATCAATAGATGTTACAGAAGGAAAGGTTTCAATAGGTGAAAAAGGTATTGATGCACTGAGCCTTTCAGACCTTGAACTGATAGGGAAGACAGTGGACGTATCAGGGATAATAAAGGGTTCAAAGGATACAAGGGTACTGATATCTGCAGGTGGACAGACCTATGAATATAAGACGAAGAAAGTTACAGGAAAAGGTGAGACATACGAAGGAATAGCTGTAGACGGTAAGGCTGCAGGTAGTATGTATGCAGGTAAGATAGACATCATATCAAATGACAAGGGTGCAGGAGTAAACACGAAGGGAGATCTTGTAAGTATAGATGATGTAACGATAACTGCGAGCGGAGATATAACTACAAATAAAGTACATTCAGAAAAGCGTGTAGCATATAAAACTAACAGGAAAGTAAGAATAAGAAAGCAGACTACGGCAGGTAAACAGGTTACAGTACAGGCAAAGAAGACAGAGATAGATGTGGATGCAAAAGTGATAACAGGTTACCTGGAAAAGACGCTAGGAGAAGCATCTTTTAAAGCTGAAGGTGAAGAAGTTAAAAATAAGGGAGAAATACAGGCTGAAGGAAAGATAGATATAAAGTCAAGACTGACAGAGAACAGTGGAGAGATGTACTCTACAGTGAAGACTGAAATAGAAGGTGGAAAGCTTGACAACAGCAGAGGTACATTGAAAAGTGACGGGAAGATAGATGTAAAGACATCTGAAACTGTAAACAGGGAAGGGTACATACTTTCAGACGGACTTACAAAGGAAGAAGTACAGAAGGAAGAAACTTCAGCAGGAGCCAGTACAACAGGAGCTCCTAAGGAACATGGAGTAAACATATCAGGGAAACTAGATAATACAAAAGGAGTAATAAGGGGAAGGGACATAACAGTTGGAGGAGACCTTGTAGCAAATGAGAAGGGTCAAATAAGAACATCAGGAAATGTAAACCTTAACGGGAAAAATATAAACAACGCAAAAGGTGAGATAACAGGTAATATAGGTAAACTTAATGCAGAAAGACTGATAAATGATGATGGAAAACTTACAAGTTCCCAGAGAATTGAGGGAGTAATAAAGGAAACAAGCAACAGAAACGGAGAAATATACGGAGCAGAAGGAATAAAGATAATAGGAGAGAAACTTTCCAATATATCAGGAACAGTGAGAAGTGGCAAGAACATAGAGACAGAACTGAAGGAACTTAACAACAGGGAAGGATATATACTTAAGGATGGAATAACAAAGGAAGAGGCACAGAAGTGGGCGGTACAGAAAATAGCTGAAAAGTCTGAAAAGGCTGAGGAAAAGCCTTCTTCAGAGGAAGTGAAGCAGCCAGATGGTGAAAAGGACAGAAAGTACGCTTCAGCAGAACCGAATGCAGTGAGAAAAGTGGAACCATCCATAAGTGCGGAAAGACTTGATAATACGAGAGGTATAATAGCGAGCCTTACAGGAACATATATCAAGACATCTGATATAAGCAACATGGACGGAAAGGTAGTGTCAAGAAATGAGGTTGTCCTTGACATGCCTTCAGACTATACATATGAAGGACTTGTGGCAGGAGATGTTTCGACAACCATAAGTGCCAATACTGTCACAGTGAACGACAGGCTTGAAAGAAGTGATATACTTAACCTTATAGGAAAAAACGGAGTCAACCTGAGGGAAGACATAGCGGCAAGAGTACTTTCAGTTGATACGGGAACTTCGGACATAATGAATGTAAAAAACATTAAAGGAGAAGAAGGTGTTGTATTAAAGGCGGGAAATGTAACGAATGACGGAAATATCCTTTCAGGAGGGACACTTCTTGTAAATGCTGGAGGTAAGGTCTATAACAGTGCAACAGGACTGATGTCAGGAAAGAATATCCAGATGGATGCAGGGGTAATAGAAAACAACAGAGGGAAAATACTTTCAGACGGAAGCCTCAGCCTCATAGCGGAAACACTGATAAGAAACGACAACGGGATAGTGGATTCAAAAGATGAGATGTATCTGAAGGTTGCAAATGGAAGATTGGAGAATATGGGGACGAGCGAAGTCTCAGTAGAATATGTCAAGAAGCAGACAGGGACACAGCCTGAAACAAAGAAGAAGACGTTCGGAAGAAGAGCCGTTACGGTACTGGACGAGGCAGTACAGGAACAGGAAAGAGTCCTTAACATAAATATGAAGGATTCCGTTATAAGAAGCGGAAAGAACCTCTACATGGATATAAATGGAGATGTTGTCAACAGTGACGGAGGAAAGATAACTGCCGCTGAAGAGCTTGGCATAAAGGCAAATAACGTATACAACATAGGTAAATATATACAGGATGTACAGAAGAACGAACTTGTGTCAGGAGTCGGAGGAAGAATAGAGGCAGGAAAGGTTTTCCTTGAAGTGAAAGGTAAGGTAGTGAATGGAACAGAGGACTACCTGACAGGAGCCTACAGAAGAGGGGACGGAGTACTTGTAGACAACAGACAGGTTACGTCCATGAGCCCATCGGAAATAAAGGGAAGGGAAGTAACAAGAATAGACTCAGGTGAACTGATAAACACTTCACATATAGGCGGAACAGGTATAACGATAGTAAATACCGAAAGAAATCTGACGAATGCAAGCATGGGAAATGCCATAGCCGTAATAGACGGTAAGGAAGTGCTTGTAGACGGAAAAGGCGGAGTTCATAACATAGGAGCAGAAATAAGAGGGGATGAAGTAACCCAGGTACTTTCAGAAAAAGGTAAGATAGTCAATGAAAGTACAGTGAAGGTTGAAAAAAAGGAAACACCTGAAAAGACAGCAGGAAAAGGTCTATTATTCCGTTTGTCCAGAAATGATACACCTCAGGAGATGAGGGAGAGCATAAGAAACATAGGAAAGATAGAAAGTGACGGCACAGCCTATGTAAAAGCCAAGAATGAAGTAATAAATATAGCGGGAAACATAAAAGGTAAGGACGGCACGTATGTCGGAAGTGAAAGCGGAAACATAGAGGACAGGACAGTCACACTTCATTATGAGGGAAGAAATGTAGTTGAGACAAAAACAGAGATACGTGAAATACCTGTAATGAAGCGTATAAAGTTCAGAGAGGTTCCGACAGGCGAAGTTAGGAAAGAGGAAGTAACAGCAAGTACAAAATGGGATCATAGAAAGACTACTGAAACTGTATCAGGCGAAATAGGAGACGGAGGAGATACGGTTCTTGAGGCAGGAAAGGACTTAATACTTGAGAGCAGCAACATACGTGGTAAGGACAATATAGTCCTTAATGCCAAGAACTATATACTTATGCTTTCGACAGTGAACACTGACACAAAGGACAGGACAGAGACACATAAGAGAGGAAAAGTAAGAAGAAAGACTACAACAAACAGCTGGTATGTGGACAATGAATATGTTAACGGAGTGGACCTTACAACAGACGGTAACATAGTACTGAACTGGGACATAAACGGCAAGAAGCGTGGAGCTAATAAGGGAATATTTGCCCAGGGGGTAAACTTCAATGCGAAGGGACAGGTAGGAGCATACTCTGATGGGAATATATATGTACAGGGTACAAAGGACAGGATAAATGAAATTTTCAATTCCCATACAACGAAAAGATTTGGAGGAGTGAAATACGGAAGTAAACATGACTATGTGAACAGTAAGGCTGAAAGATATAGACATACCCAGCTGTACGGAGAGGCAGGAATAACGCTTGACTCGGAAGGAAAGCTGAGGGTAGAGGGTGCAGATGTCCAGTCATATGGTAATGTACTTCTCAGAGGAAAGCAGGGAGTGGAGATACTTCCCGGAGAAGAAATAAACAGCAGATATGAGGAACATACTTCGAAGGGTATAAAGGCGAGCCTCAGTGCAGGATGGAACGGCATAAGTGCAGGAGTAGGCTACCAGAAGACAGAAGACAGGATAAGTGAGCTGACAAGGAATGTGATATCAAACAATATACAGGCAGGCGGAGATGTAGAGATAAGAAGTGAGGAAGGGAACATAACAATGGGACCTACTGACGGCTTTGTCGGAGGAAAACTGAAGCTTGACGGAAATGATATAGACATTATAGATGCACATTCAGAAAGAAGAATAGATACAGTCAGCAAAAAGACCTATATAGGAGTAGGAGTGACAGCAGGAATACCTGTAATAGGAGCGGCAAAACAGCTTATAGATGCAGGAAGGGCAATCGGGAAGTCAAAACATAGGGAGGACTACCTGAATTCAGGATTTGGAGCATTCAGTGCAGGAATGGGAGCTGTATCAGCTCTTGGAGGAAATGTCCTTGCATCATCAGTATCATTGAACTATAATAAAAGCCAAAATAGCTATCATAGAGAAGAAAGAATGTCAGTTGGAAGCAGACTTCATGTAAAGAGCGGAGTGGAGTATAATGGAAAGAACCTCCATACCGTTAATCTTAATATGCTCAATGAAGGCGATACAGTATACAACATAACAGGAAATATTATAAAAGAAGCAGGAAAGAGTACTGTAAAAGAAAATTCAGATGGGAAAAGCTTTGGACTGTCAGTAAGTCATGATACGTTTGACTCAGCAGGAAAGATACAGAATGTACTTAAACCTTCAGACGGAACTGTGACAGCGGGTATTGGAAGAGGAAAATCAGAAAGTCAGGGAGAATACTATTCACATAATCAGGATATAACAAAAGGTACAACATATTACAATAACAGTCCTGATGTCAAGATAAGAGGAGTAGATGTACAGACAGGCGGAATAGCAGGAAAGGTTGCAAGCCTTACTGTAGAAAGTGTGCAGGACAGAACAGACGGAAAGAGCAGTGGTTACAATATAAGCTATGGAATAGGAATAGGAGAACATGCCGTAATGAGAAACGGCAGAAAGGAAATGGCTGACGGACTGCATACGACAAACATTGGAGTTGGATACAGCAGAGGAAAACATACAGAGAGAACGACGAATGCCATAGGAGGCTTTACTGCTGAACATGGAGTTCTTGATGTAATAGGGAAGACAGTACAGACAGGTTCAGTTATAGGCGGAGGCTTCTCACTGAATACAGGAACTTATGAAAAGAATGATCTTGAAGATGTGAATAAGAGAAAAAATGTTGGAATAAACGTGACATTTACACCAGGAGTGACTGACGTATACAGAAATGGAAAACTGACACCGGACTCTGTAGGCGGAGTATTGGTAGGTACAAGAATAGACTACAGTAAAGACGACTATGTGGCAAAGGTGAAGGCAACCATAGGAAACAGTGTAAATATGACAGTGGCAGGCAAGAAGGCAGACCTTAGCGGAGTGAACAGGGATACATCAAACATGGTAGATGTACTGAAGGACAGAAAGATAAACCCTGTAAGCATAGACCTTGGAACAGAATACTGGGCAACAAATTATGGAAGGGAAAAGACTAAGGGCGACTTTGCGAAGGCAGGCAACAAGATAGAAAGAGTTGTAGAAATAATAAAGGCAGTATCAGAAAATGAAGGCAAGGACATAGGACTGTACTACAGGGACAGGCTTGATTTTGAAGCGGAGAGGGACAGAAAGGAAAGAAGCGGAGAGATAGAAACAATCCTTATAGATAGGGATAAAGCACTAGAAATAGCAGAAAGAGCAGCAGGAAGAAAGATAGATGACCTACAGATAATAAGTACGAAAGACCCTAATATAAAGGAAATAGTAGGAGCAGATGCGATAGCAGGAAGAGCTTACCATGTAGGAAACGGAAAGATAGTGATAGTGGCTGACAACATAGGGGACTATGCGAAAGCGATGGGAACGATAGCAGAAGAAGGAAGACACATCTATCACAGAAGCAATAATGGCCTAGAGGACTCGGAGGACTATGCAAGCTTTTATGGAAGACAGTTTGAAAGATACTATGACAGAAATTTCGGAGACAATGATGTAGCCTTCATAACGGAAAGACTGAAATATACGAAGGAACAGCTGGGTAATGACTGGGAGAATGATACAAGTATTTTCTATCATGTACCAAAAGGCATGACAGATTTTGGACATGTATCAATTGAAGTTGATGGTATAGTGTATAATTACGGTAGATATGATCCTAATGCCGTTTGGGGATTTCGTAATTCTAAAGGTGATGGTATATATGTTGAAGCAAAAAGAGATAAATATTTAAGTATGTATAAAGAAAATCAGGATGTAATAGAATACGAATTGAATTTAACAGCAAATGAAGAAAAAGAAATTAAAAATTTCTTCAAAAACTTACAGAAGGATAATAGAGGAATAATGGAATCAATAAAATGGGGAAAAGCAATAAGATTAAATAAAAAGTATGAATATAATTTATTGAACAGAAATTGTACAACAATTACAATTGCAGCAATAAATTCTTCATCAAATGTAGGAATACTTCCAGTAACTTCTCCTTCTGGTTTAAATTCATATCTTAATGATAGAAGAATAGCAGAAGAGACAGGAACAATGAAAATAATGGATTCACTATTTTCTAGGGAACCAATAAAAATTGAAAGAAAAATAATAAAAAAAGTAATAAAACATAATAAAAAGAAATAATACAATCAGATGAAATGAGGTATTTATGAATAAACTTATACGTTTACTCTGCTTTTTTTGCTTGTTATTGCTAATTATTTTTTATGGAAAAGTTATTCTTGAAAGAATAAAAATTTTTAATATGCTTAAAAAAAAATATTTCATAACTATATTCAATACAATGAGTAAGGAAGCAAAAATAGTTATTTTTAATGGAAAGGATAAAATATTTGAATTTAACGCAGAATATGCAACAGATATTTTATCTGTTGAGAATGAAAATATATTTTATTTTGAACTAGAGTCCTATTATAAAGACGTTGACACTATAATAGAAAAAAGTTTTGTAGTAAAATATGATATTAAAAATAATAAAATAATTGAAAAAATACCATTTCCATTTATTTTTAAAGATAAGATGCCATATATGAAAAAAATAGAAAATAATGTATATTTTTCTGTTGGCGATAGATTGAATAGTAATATAAAGGAGAATGAATCTATATTATATTCGTATAATTTAAAAACTGAAGAAATAAAAGAAATTTTGACTTATAATGGACAAGGATTGCCTGTAATAAAAGAGAATGAAATTATATATTCAAAAGAAAATAAAATTTATAGTTTTAATAAATTTAAAAATATTTCAGAATTTCTTTTTGATGGAGATTTGCCATTTGACTATGTTGATGGTGAAATTTATTACATGAAGAAAAACAATATAGTCAAAAGGTCAAAAAAAAATTCCGATAAAATTATAAGTAAAATAAATAAAAAAACTAAAATAGGAGGTTATCCTGTAAAAATCAATGACAATTTGTTCGCAATTATTGAATTAAAACCTATACCATTAGATAAGTTGTATTCAGAATATGGAAAAATAGAAATTATAGATTCTAAAAGTAAGTCAAAATTAAGTTTGTATAAACTTTATTATGAAAAAGAAACGCGTTATCCTTATTTAACAAATAGTAGCTTTATATTTGTTGATAAAATATCGTTACAAAAATATCTAAATAATAAAATGTGATAGCAAAATTTAATAAAATCAATATTAATCAATTTTTTTACTAAGAATAAATTGGAAAGAAAAGAAATAGAATTATGAATAATATTAATTTTTAATTTTGGTATTGTATAACAATATTTTAAGATCAGAAATAATAAAAGGTTTTTGATGTTTATTTTCAGAATTATGTAACTTTAATAGATTTTGGATTTTCAATTTTTATCACTGTATTATCAATTTTTATAATCTATATATGGGTAATTTTACAAAACATTGCTGTGGGCAATGACTGGGAGAATGATATTTGGATAGCATATAATCCTTTGGGAATAAAATCATGTTTCAATATATGATGATAAAATTGATAAATTTTATAGTTATGGAGAACCTGTACCATATGCAAGTGAAGTCTATAAACAGAGAAAAAAATTAAGAATTAATTATTTACCCTTTGGAGAAGCTAAAAATGATGTATTGCAAATCTCTTCATTAGATTCTTACCTAAAAGATGCAAAAGAAAAAAAACAGGACGTGGTAATGTTTAAATTAAATCTTAATAACAAAGAAATGTCTAAAATTGAAAAAAGACTTGAAAGAGTAACAAAAGGATTTGAAAGTTTTAGTTGTCCTGTAGGAAAATTAGGTTGTTCAAGAAAAGCAGATTATTATTTGATGATAAAGGAAGATTTATTGCCAGATATGTTCCAACAATATGATGTTCTAAATAATAATTGCACAGTTTTTGTAAAAAGAATGTTATTTGGAGAAGTAGGAGGAAGTGGATTAAACTTAATACATGGTAATTTGCCTTCAAATATTGCAGATTGGGCTTATAACAGAACCTCAACTCCTATTGACAGAATTAAAGGTGTAACAAGGAGTAAAGAAATATATTACTACGATTATAATCATACAATGTTGAAAAAAACTATAATTATAAAAAATAAAACTGTAAGAGATGTTTATTTACAAATCCAAAATTTGAGGTGATAATTTATGGAATATGTATTGTTTACAATAATTTATCTTTTAATATTTTTTTTGAAAGGTTGTTTATATTATAGAGTAGAAAATAGAAAAATATTAGCTTGTGTATATGTGGTTGATATTATCGTGACATTTTACAAATTTCTATTATTTCCATTATCAGTTTTTATTTTGAAATTTGAAAACGATTTCAATATTTTCAAATTATTGATTCTGTTAATATGCTTAATAGTAAGTCTTTTAGGAATATGTAAATTTTATCTAATTATAAAAAGAATAATAAATTTGACAAAAGTAAAAAAAGAAATAAATATATTGTTGATTACAGATATATTGTGGATAATACTTTACGATCTTCTGATATTTATCAATGCTAAAACTTATTAATAACTAGAAAATTAGTATTTAATATAATGATTATAAATAGGATGAAAATGTAGTTATTATTTCAGAAAAAATTTGGTAAAAATGGGAGTATATAAAATCCATATAAATTAGTGAAATAAAGTAAAAAAGTAATTTCTTTCTAATGTATAACTAACCAAAACATAGCATAATTCTTAAAAAAATCAAATAAATCATAAAGGAGACCAACTATGAAAAAAACATTGGCAGTAACAGTATGTGCCATATTCCTGTCAGCTCTGACAGCATATGCTGAAGGGAATATTGTGGAGTTCAGGGCAGGATTCTCTCCAAGCCCTAAGTTTGATGTGACACCTTCAAAGAAGGCAAAGCCTTCGTTTGAGATAGGTGCAGAGTACCGTTATGCGGTAACGAATAATACAGAGATTGGGGGAGGTATCGCATACCAGAACCACGGAAAACTGAAAAAGTTCACAGACATAGAGGATAGTTTCCTGCGTGTGGAAGTGCAGGATACAAAGCTATATAATTCAGTTCCTCTTTATCTGACGGCAAAGTATAATTTCAGAAATGACAGCGACTTTTTACCATACATAAAGGCAAACCTGGGATATTCCTTTAATTCAGGAAGCAAAAGCAGTAACTATAAGACATACAGCAAGGTAACAGGTGCCGTACTTGACGAAGGGAAACTTAAGGACTTTTCGGTAGATAACGGTGTCTACTATGCAGTAGGTACAGGAATGACATACAAAGGATTCAACATTGACCTTTCCTATCAGGTAAACAGTGCCGACATGAAGGGGACAAGATATGACGGCAGAACTGATTCGGGAAGTGCCGACAACAGAAAAATAACACTGGGATTCGGATACCAGTTCGGATTCTAGGATGAAAGTTTGTGTCCGGAAATTGATGAGAAAACATAATCTAAACTGCCAGTTTCCGGACATGTTTTAATATGTAAGAAAGTGAAGGAGAAAGTGATGAAGAAAATGAAGAGCCTGCTTCTTGTGCTTGGAATGATAATCATTGCAGGAAGTAATGTGAGGGCTGAAAAGAAGATACTGAAGAATGAGCTTCCAAAGACGGAAAGGGAGTTCCTTGAAAACGGAAATGACAGGATGATAGACCTTGATGACGGGAACGAAGTACAGCCGCAGGATGGTGAGGGGCAGCCTAAATTCCTCATAAAAAGGATAGTACTTAAAAGACCGAAGGACGGGATAAAACCCCTTGTAAGTGAAAAGAAGCTGAACGGAATAGTGAAGGAATATGAAAACAGGGAACTGGGTATCGGTGACCTTAAACAGCTTGTAAAAAGACTGAACAGTGAATATGCTTCAAAAGGTTTCATAACGACAAGGGTATACCTTGAGCCTGACCAGAACATACAGGAAGGTACAGTAAGACTTGTAGCGCTGGAAGGAAAGCTTGAGGATGTCATACTTGACGGAGATACTCCTAAGGACAGGAGAAGGGCATTTTTCGCCTTTACAAACGAAAAGGGGAAGGTGTTCAATATTTCACATATAGATAACGGAATAGACAACCTGAACAGGGTGGAGTCAAACAGTTCAAAGATAAACATAGTTCCTGGAACGAAACAGGGATATTCAAAAATAATAGTGGAATCAGAAAAGAAGAAGCCATTCAGGTTCATAGTCAGCTATGAAGGTACACAGAAGGATAAGGAAAAATACAGGGTATCGATGGAATATGATAACCTTTTTGGAATAAATGACAGCGTATCAGCATCATACAGGGGCGACATGGGGAAACTTGCAAAGAAGAAGGGGCATAAGGACGAATATGCTGAAAGCTATTCATTCGGATATTCATTCCCTTTCAAGAGCTGGAGCTTTTCACTGTCACATGACAGGTCAGAAGACAACAGCCTTTTCCTTGGAACGACAGGAAATTTCAATATGAAGACGAAGAGCAGAGAAACAGGAATAAATGCAACAAAGCTTCTTTACAGGGATTCAGGTATGAAACTCAATCTTTCGATGGGGCTCAATGTAAAAAGTGAAAGAACATACCTTGCTGAAACAAGGCTTGAAACACAGGACAGAAACATAACAGCTGCAACTGTGGGGATAAACGGAATGTTTAAGCCATTTAAGGGAATAGCTACATACAGTATCAGCTACTCCAAAGGTATAAAGGGATTTAGGGCAAAGGAGGACAACCCTTACAATGCGGGGGCGTTCCTGACACAGCCTATGGATAAGTCAGACAACAGATACCAGTTTAACAAGGTGAACCTTAACCTCAGTTATTACAAACCGTTCTATTTTAATAATCAGGGGATAACTTTAAGGACAGTGTTTAATGGACAGTATTCAAAGGATTCACTGTTTTCAAGTGAAAAGTTCAGTATAGGGGGATTTGACACTGTAAAGGGATTCCCGTCATCAGTATCAGGAGACAGGGGATACAGCACAAAGCTGGAACTGAGCTACATACTGCCTTCAGATGACAGTAAAATAGGACAGTTCCTGTATAAGGTAAGACCGTATATAGAAGCGGATATGGGAAAGGTAAGGAATAGCTACAATTCATACGGAGACAGTAAAGGACAGATAGTGACCCTGTCAAGCTATTCGGTAGGAATCAGATATTACGGAGAAATTGTTACACTTGATTTCGGAGTGGCAAAGACTGATAAGGGGAGAAGCCTTTTAAAGGCAGACCCGCATAGGGGATTTGTCTCAGTGACAGCCTCATTCTAAAGTGAAAGGAAGAAATAGTAAATGAAAAAGATGTTGATTCTGATGATGGGACTGCTCATATTTAGCTGCGGTCAGTCAAAAAAGAATATAAATAAGGGGAAGATATCAGGAACAGATATAACGGAACTTCAGGTGATAGAAGATAAGTTTTACAGATATGGGGAAGAGAAACCCTTCACAGGTAAAATAATAGTGAGGGATGATGAGGACAGGGTTGAAACTGTGGAAGAGGTAAAGGACGGAGTAATAGAGGGAAAATTTGAGAGCTATTATGAGACAGGAGATCTGAAAGAGGAATACAGCATAAAAAATGATAAGATAGAAGGACAGTATAAATGGTACGGGAAAGACGGAAGCATAGAAATATCAGCTGTATACAGGAACAATGAAAGGGAATCAGAACAGGCCATATCTACGAAGGATAAGAAGCCTTTTACAGGAACCTATACTGAAACATATGAAAATGGGAATATTGCCCAGACTATAAAGTTCAGTAACGGAAAGAGGGACGGAGAAACAATATTCTACTATGACAGCGGAAAGATAAGGGAGAGAATACCTTATTCGAACGGACTCCGTGAAGGGAACTACTTCTACTACAATACGGCAGGTGAAGTCATAGGGAAGGGTATATTTGTAAACGACAAGCGTGAAGGACAGTGGCTGGTATACGATGAGGACGAGAAGACCCTGATAGAGAAGGTATATTCAGGAGGACTTGAGGAAGGATCTTACAAGGTATACTATGAAGATGGAAAACTGAGGGCTGAAGGTACATACAGGGCAGGAAAGCTGGAAGGAGTATACAAGTCCTATTACCCTAATGGAACAGTTGAAACGGAAGTGAACTATGCCAATGGAAAGAGGGAAGGAGCATACAAAATAAACTATGAAAGCAACAAACCTAAGGAAAGCGGAACATACAAGGATGACAAAATTATAGGAGATGTAACGGTGCTTCATGAGAATGGAGCAAAGCTTGCAGACCTTCACTATACACAGGACGGGAAAAAGACAGGCAAATGGACATATCTTTATCCGGGAGGACAGCTGCAGCAGGAATTCACATATGAGAATGACAGACCGGTTGGAAAATACAGAAAACTTTATGAAAGCGGAAAGACAGCGGAGGAAGGTCAGTATAAGAATGGACTTCTTGATGGGGAAGTGAAACTTTTCTATGAGAATGGTCAGCTTGCATCAAAAATAAAATTTGTAAGAAATTCTAAAGAAGGTGAAGCTGTATCCTACTATGAAAATGGTAAGGAAAAGGAAAAAGGAGTATTCCTTCATGACAAATATGAAGGAAAAGTTACAGTATGGTATGATAATGGAGAAGTTGCGGTTGAACAGAACTTTAAAAATGGACTTCTTGAAGGGGAATATAAGGAGTTCTATAAAGGAAAGAAACCGAAGATAACAGCGAACTATGTAAAAGGGAAGGAAGAGGGTACATACACTATACTTTATGAAAACGGACAGAAGCAGGTTGTTTCCCAGTTTAAGGATGGACCTGCAGAGGGAGAGTGGATATATTACTATAAGAATGGCAAGGAAAACAAGAAGGTGAGATTTGTTAAAGGCCAGAAGGAAGGAAAACAGGAAGAGTTTTATGAAAATGGTGGAAAGAAACTGGAATCAGAGTTTAAGAATGGTAAGGAAACAGGTCAGTGGATAGTGTACTTTGAGAACGGTAAGATATCTACGACATTCAGTTATACAGATGGACTTCTTAATGGACCGGTTACGATAAATGATGACAAGGGAGTAAAGATAGTTGAAGGGAACTACAGGAATGGAAAAGAGGATGGTAAGTGGATATTCTATGATGAAAATGGTAAAGTAAAGAAAACAGAAGAATACGAGCTTGGTAAAAAGAAATAGTAATGTAAAAAACACACCTGATGAAAAAATATATACTGACTCAAATAAATTGGACAAATTAATTTAACTAACCGATAAGGATTAATTTCTGCATAAAACAGAAGTTAATACTTTTAAATTTAATATATTCAGAGCCAATAAATTTAATTTTTTTTGAGACACCCCCTTGAAAAAATGAATAAAATGGAGTATAATAACTAAAGATGAAGAGTGCAAGCGTGGCGGAATTGGTAGACGCGCTGTTTTCAGGGAGCAGTGGCAGTAGTCGTGTGGGTTCGAGTCCCACCTCTTGCACCAAAAAATTAAATTTAATTATAAAAAACTTGCAAAAACAGATAAAATGTGGTATTATAATTATAAGAGCAAAATATTAGACAGAAAGAGTGGGAGGTTCCCACTCTTTAGTTTTAAATATGAGGTGGATATTTTATGGAAAAAAAATTAGAAATGCTTGAAGAGAGAATGGAGGAGCATTTAAAGGAGCTGGGACTGGAGCTTGCAGATATAGAGTATGTTCCTGAAGGTGGATACAACTACTTAAGAATTTATGTTGAAAAGCCTGACGGGAATACAAGTCTTGATGACTGTGTAGAACTTAGCACTAGAATAGACGGTATCGCAGATGAGCTGATAAATGAAAAATTTTATTTGGAAGTTTCAACGCCAGGACTTGAAAGAAGGCTGAAAAAACCTAAAGATTTTACTAGATTTACAGGAAAAAAAGTAAAAATATATACAAAAAGTCAAATTGAAGGTAAAAAAACATTTGAAGGTAAGTTAGAAAAGTTTGAAAATGAAACAATATTTTTATTGGATAGTACGGAAAAAGTATATGAAATACCTTTTTCTAAATTGAAAAAATCACATTTGATATATGAAATTCCGGTAAACATATTAGAGAGTGAGGAGGAATAATGAAATCAAAAGATCAGAGAATCTTTTTAGAAGCATTGGATGAACTGGAAAGAGAAAAGGGAATTATAAAGGAAGAATTGTTGGAAGCGGTAGAAACAGCATTACTTGCAGCGTATAAGAAAAATTACGGTGAAAAGGATAATGCAGATATAACAATAAATAGAAATACAGGGGAAGTAAAGGTTTTTTCCAGAAGAACAGTTGTTGAAACAGTGACTAAACCTGATGAGGAAATAAGTCTTGAAGATGCTCGTTCATTGAAAAAAAGATCAAACCTTGGAGATGTTATGGATGTAGAAATTAACGCTGAAGGGTTTAAAAGAAATGCTATTCAGAATGCTAAGCAGATAGTTGTTCAGAAGGTAAGGGAATGTGAAAAGAAAAATATTTTTAATAAATTTAAGCAGATAGAAAAAATGATCGTTGCTGCCACTGTAAGAAAAACAGATGAAAAAGGAAATCTTTACATTGATATAAATGGTCTTGAAGCTATTGTGCCTGCAAAGGAACTTTCTGAAGCAGATAGATTTCGTCAGGGAGATAGAATAAGAGTATATGTTGGAACTGTTGAAGAATCTACAAAATATACGAAAAGTTTCCTTTCAAGAAAGGCAGAAGAGCTGTTAAGAGGTCTGCTTGAACTTGAAATTCCTGAAATAGAAGATGGAATAATCGAAATTAAGAATATTGCAAGGGAAGCTGGAAGCAGAACAAAAGTTGCAGTTTATTCTGAAGATCCGAACCTTGATGTAAAGGGAGCATGTATAGGTAAAAATGGAATGAGAATACAAAGTATCATTGATGAACTTCAAGGTGAAAAGATAGATATAGTACTTTGGGATGAAGATATGACAGCTTTTGTAAAAAATGCTCTTAATCCGGCAGAAGTAATTTCAGTTGATATAATTGAAAATGAAGAAGAAAGAATTGCAAGAGTAGTTGTGAATGAAGATCAGCTATCTCTGGCAATAGGTAAAAAAGGACAGAATTCACGTCTTGCAGCAAAACTTTGTGGTATAAAGATAGATATTCATACTGCTGAAAGTTACGAAGATGACCAGGATGAATACGAAGAAGATGAAATAGAAGGTGAAGAATAATATATGCCTGAAAGAACATGTATCAGTTGTAGGAAAAAAGGCGAAAAAAAAGATTTTTTGAGAATATCCGAAGAAAATGGAAAATACGTATTTGATAAGGAAATGAAAGTACAGAGCAGAGGATTTTACGTGTGTAAGGATCCAGCCTGTATAGAAAGATTATCAAAAAACAGAAAATATAATCTTGAGATGCAGGAGCTTCTCAAATTACTGAAAGAAACAGAAAAAAATAGAAAAAACATAATAGACATTATACGCCCTATGAAAAATTCAGGCTTCTTTGTTTTCGGAATAGATGAAAACATTGAAGGAATAAAAAAGAATAAGGTAAGATTACTGATATTGCCAAAAGACATAAATGAAAAATATATAGAACAGTTTAAAAGACTTGAGGAAAATTTTGAAGTCATTATAATAAATATTGAAAAAAAAGAGGAATTTTTGAATGTTTTTTCAAGAAATGTGAATGTCGTAGGAATAACAGATAAAAGGGTAGTGAATGGTATATTAAGCAAAGTGGAGGTGACAGAATGAAATTAAGAGTACATCAGTTGGCTAAAGAATTGGGTTATGAAAGTCCAAAATTTCTTGAAAAATTAACTGAAATAGGCGTTCAAGTAAAATCTCACCTAAGTGGCCTGACAGATGATGAAATAGCTGATATAAAAAGGAAACTTAACAAAAAAGATGACAAGCCTAAGGAACATAATAAATCTAACGAAAATCATAATAAATATGTAAAAGAAACTCCAAATATAGATAAACATGATGCGGCAAAAGTACAAAACAGAGTCGAAACAAATAAAAAAGAAAATGAGGATAAAGTGGAATTGAATGTTGGATTAAATAATAATAGTCAAAAAAATAATAATAACAAAAATTATCAAAATAGAGATGAAAGAAAAACTGAAAATGTAAATAGAGATAATAACAGAGATAACAATAGAGACAACAGAAACAAATATCAGAATAAGGATAATAGAGACAGAAACAGAAATTATCAGAATAGAGATAATAATCAGAGAGATGGAAGACCGTCATTTGACAGGGATAACCAGAACAGAGATGGAAAGGACAATAATAGAAATTTCCATAATAACAGAAACAGGGATAACAGAAATTATCAGAACAGAGACAATAATCAGAGAGATGGAAGACCGTCATTTGACAGGGATAATCAAAATAGGGACAGAAGAGACGGTAAATTTGATAGAAATTCCGGAAGAAATTTTGATGACAATCAGAACAGGGACAGAAATTATCAAAACAGGGATAACAGTCAGAGAGATGGAAGACCGTCATTTGACAGGGATAACAGAAATAGAGATAATAGAAATTATCAGAACAGGGATAATAGAGACAACAGAGATGGTCAAAGGGATAGACGTTCTTTCGAAAGAGGAAAGGACGACACAAGGGACAATAGAAATTTTGGAAACAGAAACAATAAAAAAGAAACACCAAAAAATGATATAGCCCCTGCTCCAATTGCAGAAAAACCTAAGAACAATGTAAAGGGAAAAGCAAAATTTGACAAGAAGAGATACGAAAAGGAAAAGAAACAGAAGGAAGAAGAAAAGAAATTAAGAGAATTAAGATCTGATTTCAGAAAAGATGACAAAAAGAAAAAAAATAAAAAGAAACAGGAAAAAGTAATGAAGGATGAAATAATTAGAATAGAAGGTGAAAGTATCGGAATGATAACTATAGGAGAAGAAATAGTAATTAAGGATCTGGCTGAAAAGCTAGGAGTAAATGTTTCCGATATTATAAAAAAATTCTTTATGCAAGGAAAAATGCTGACTGCAAATGCTATTTTATCATTTGAGGAAGCTGAGGAAGTAGCTCTTGACTATGAAGTAATAGTTGAAAAAGAAGAAGTTGTTGAAGTAAGTTATGGTGAAAAGTATCATCTTGAAGTTGAAGACAAGGAACAGGATCTTGTTGAAAGAGCTCCAGTTATAACAATAATGGGACACGTAGACCATGGGAAAACATCCCTTCTTGATGCATTAAGACACACAAATATAATCGAAGGCGAAGCTGGAGGAATAACACAGAGAATAGGAGCCTACCAGGTAAACTGGAAGGGGCAGAAGGTTACATTTATAGATACTCCGGGACACGAAGCTTTTACTGAAATGAGAGCAAGAGGAGCAAATATAACTGATATTTCAATACTTATAGTTGCAGCAGATGACGGAGTAAAACCTCAGACTGTAGAAGCTATATCACATGCTAAAGAAGCTGGAGTACCAATAATAGTAGCAATAAATAAAATAGATAAACCTGGTGCAGATCCTATGAAGGTTAGAACAGAGTTGACAGAATATGGACTTATGTCGCCTGACTGGGGAGGAAATACTGAATTTGTGGAAATTTCTGCAAAACAGAAGATAAACCTTGAAGAATTACTTGAAACTATACTGATTACAGCAGAGCTGCTTGAATTGAAGGCAAATCCTAAGAAAAGGGCAAAAGCTGTAGTTGTAGAATCAAGACTTGATCCTAAAATGGGAGCGGTAGCGGATATATTAATTCAGGAAGGTGAACTTGAAATTGGAGATATATTCGTTGCAGGTGAAGCACATGGAAGAGTAAGATCAATGCTTGATGACAGAGGAAATAAAATAGAAAAGGCAACATTATCTCAGCCGGTGGAAATCACAGGATTTAGTAATGTTCCAAATGCAGGAGATGTCCTTTACGGAGTAAATAACGATAAACAGGCTAAAAAGATAGTTGAAGACTTTATAAAAGAAAAGAAAATCAACGATCAGAACAAAAAGAAACATATCTCGCTGGAAAGTCTGTCTCAGGAACTGGAAGAACAGCAGCTTAAAGAACTTAAATGTATTATAAGAGCAGATTCTAAAGGTTCAGTAGAAGCATTGAAGGAATCATTACTGAAGCTGAACAACGAAAAAGCAATGATAAACATTATTCAGGGAAGTGCCGGAGCAGTAACTGAAGGAGACGTAAAACTTGCGGAAGCATCAAATGCAATAATAATAGCGTTTAACGTAAGACCTACAACTCCTGCAAGAATTGAGGCAGAAAAAACTGGAGTGGAAATTAGAAACTACAATGTAATTTACCATGTAACAGAAGAGATAGAAAAAGCCCTTAAAGGAATGCTTGATCCTGAATATAAGGAAGTTTACTTTGGAAGAATTGAAGTTAAGCAGGTATTTAAAATCAGTAACGTTGGAAATATTGCAGGAGCAATAGTAGTAGACGGAAAAGTAAGCAAAACTTCTAAAATAAGGGTTATAAGGGATGGAATAATTATTTACGATGGAGAATTAGATTCACTTAAGAGATTTAAGGATGATGCAAAGGAAGTTGTCATGGGACAGGAATGTGGAATCGGAATTAAAGATTTTAATGATATAAAAGAAGGCGACATCATAGAATCATATATTTTGGAAGAAATACCAAGATAGTTTGATTATTTTGCATATTGATTAAATTATGGGGTGAAAATTATTATGAATGACAGAAGGAAAAAAGGACTTGAAAAGGAAATATCAAGAATAATCGGAATGACTATTCTGACAGAAGTAAAAAATGAAAAAATAAAAAATCTGGTAACAATACATAAGACAGAGCTCACAAAGGATGGAAGATATCTTGATCTTACTTTTTCAATATTGGATCTGAAAAATAATGTAAATAAAGAAAAAATACTGGAAGAACTTGAAAAATTAAAAGGTTTTTTCAGAAAAACAATTGGGTCTCAATTATCAATCAGATTTGTTCCTGAAATAAGAATTCATTTAGATGACAGTATCGAATACGGTATAAAAATAGCATCTTTGCTGAATGAGGTAAAAAAGAAGGACAGTGAATGATTTGTGAAATGGGAGTTGAAGAAACACGATAAAAATTATTTAACCCTGAAAAGCAAGGAATTTAATGAGAGTCAACTCATAACAGGTTTGTTGCTTAACAGAGGAATTACTACAAAAAAAGAAGTGGAAAAATTTCTGAATACGAGTGAAAGTGAGCTGAATGACCCTTTTCTTTTTGAAAATATGTATGAAGTTGTAGAAAGAATACTTGATGCAAAAAAACGGAAAGAAAAAATAGTAATCTATGGAGATTATGACGTGGACGGAATATCAGGAACGGCATATCTTGTGCTCGTATTTAGAAAACTGGGGTTAAATGTAGATTATTATATCCCAAACAGGGCACATGAAGGAGTTGGGATAAATAAGAATCTTATAAAATATTTATCTAAAAAAAATGCAAAGTTATTTATAACAGTGGATACAGGGATTGGGAGCAAGGAAGAGCTGCTAATGCTAAGGGAAAATGATATTGATGTAATTATTACAGATCATCATAGACCACTTGATGCAATCAGTGACATGAAGGTTCTTACAGTAAATCCCAAAATAAGTAAAAATTATCCGAATAAGAATTTATCAGGTTCAGGAGTTGCATTTAAACTGGCTGAAGCAGTTTATGAAACATTCGGAGCAAGTAAAAAGCTGCTGTATGACTATCTGGATATTGTAATGATAGGAACAGTTGCAGATGTTGTACCAATGACTGATGAAAACAGGTTTATAATAAAAAAGGGATTATATAATTTAAGAAAAACGAAGATAAAAGGATTAAAGTATATTATCAGTTACTTAAAAATAAATCCCAAAAATATAACAACAAGTGATATAGGCTTTTACATTGCACCTATTTTCAATGCTTTAGGTAGAATAGACAACTCCAAGATGGTGGTAAATTTCTTTATACAGGAAGATGACTTTAAAATTTTTGCAATTATTGAGGAAATGAAAAAGGCAAATAAAATAAGAAGATATCTGGAAATAGAAATATACAATGAAATAGAGGAAAAAATTCAGAAGCTGAATAATCCTAAATACATATTCATGAAAAGCAGGAAATGGCATTCGGGAGTTATAGGAGTTGTATGTTCCAGAATTTCTATAAAGTATAATATTCCGGTAATACTCGTTTCAATAAAAAATGGATATGGAAAGGCTTCATGCCGTAGTATAGAAGGACTTAATATATTTGATATTCTTAAGGAAACATCAGATAAGTTTGACAGATTTGGAGGACATGATCTGGCGGCAGGATTTCTTGTGTCGGAAAAATATCTTGCTGAAATAGAAAGATATCTGAAAAAAAGGCTTTTAACTACAAATAAGTCAAGCATAGAAAAAGTACTGAATATTGATGCAGAGTTAGGAATAGAGGAAATAAATAAGAACAGACTTCTTGATATAAACAGGTTATCACCTTTTGGTCTTGATAATCAGGAGCCAAATTTCATAGATACAGGAGTAAAATTTGTAAATTTCACGAAATTCGGTGTGAATAACCGTCATTTTAAAGGATATATAAGAAAAAACAACAGATTTATATCTGTAATTGGATATAATCTGGGACACAAACTTAAACTTAAAAATCTCAATAAAAAATATGAGATAGTCTATACTCCAGTTTTCAAGTCTGTGAGAACAGATTTGTTTATTGAATTGAAGGTGAAAGACTTTAATTAGCCGAATAAAGATAATTATCATGGAAAAAATACAAAAAACATGATAAACTGGAGAAAGAGAAATTAATTAGTTAAACAACATAAAAAATATATTAGAATATAAATTAGGAGGATTATAAAAATGTCAACAGTAAAAAAATTATCAGAAACAGTATATGAAGTATCAGTAACAAGAAATGGTGAAGAACTAAAACATCTTAAGGAACATGTATTAGTACATTTTAAAGATGCAAAAGTAGACGGATTTAGAAAAGGGCACGTACCGGCAGATGTACTTGAAAAAAAATTCAAAAAAGAAATAGAAGGGGAAATCCTTAATCACATAATTTCAGAAGAATATAGAAAAGCAGTTGAAGAAAATAACTTATCACCAATTGCAGACATTAAACTGGAAAAATATGAAAATAATGAAGATAACGTAGAAGTAGTATTTACTATACCTGTATTACCTGAAATTAATTTAGGAGATTACAAAAGCGTAAAAGTAGAAAAAGAAGCATTAGATGTAAATGATGAAAAAGTTAATGCTGAAATCGAAATAATGAGATCAAATGCAGGAAAATTAAAAGAAGTTGCAGATGATGAAGCAGCTCAGGATAAAGATGTTACAAACATCAACTTTGAAGGATTTATAGATGGAGAAGCATTTGATGGAGGAAAAGCTGAAGGATTTGACCTTACTTTAGGATCAAAAAGCTTCATAGATACTTTTGAAGATCAGATTATAGGGCATAAAAAAGGTGACGAATTTGATGTAAACGTTACTTTCCCTGAAGAATACCATGCAGAAAACTTAAAAGGAAAACCTGCAGTATTTAAAGTAAAAGTAAATTCAATAAAGAGAAAAGAAGAAGCAGAATTAAATGAAGATCTTGCAAAAGAACTTGGATATGATTCAGTAGAAGATTTAAAAGCTAAAACAAAAGAAAATCTTACAAAAAGAGAAGAAACAAGAATTGAAAATGAATACAGAGGAAAAGTTGTAGATGCAGTTGTAGATACTGTAAACTTTGAAATACCTGAAGCAGTAGTAGAAAGAGAAATTCAATTCCAAATAAATAGATTTGCTCAACAGCTTCAAATGCAAGGAATGTCATTAAATCAATATTTTGAAATGACAGGTCAGGATATTGAAAAAATGAGAGAAAGTATCAAAGAATCAGCTGAAAAATCTGTAAAAAGAGATTTAGTATTAACTGAAATAGCTAAAGCAGAAAATGTACAGGCAACTGAAGAAGAAGTAAATGCTGAGTTAGATAGAACTGCTTTAATGTATGGAATGGATAGGGAAGGATTAATTGCAGAAGTTAGAAAATCTGGAAACTATGCAAGATTTATAGATGAAATAAAATATCAGATTATAAACAGAAAAACTGTTGATTTATTGGCAAAATAAGGAGGAAATAAGATGTACAGTCCTGTAGTAATTGAAAATGACGGACGTGGAGAAAGAAGTTACGATATATACTCCAGACTGCTGAAGGATAGGATAATATTCGTAGGTGGAGAAATAGAAGATAATATGGCAAATGCAATTATTGCACAGCTGTTATTTTTAGACGCACAGGATAAGGAAAAAGACATTGTAATGTATATTAACAGTCCCGGTGGAGTAATTACCTCGGGACTTGCCATATATGATACAATGCGTCATATAAAATGTGATGTTTCCACAGTGTGTCTTGGTCAGGCTGCCAGCATGGGAGCTCTGCTGCTTACAGCCGGAGCAAAAGGAAAGAGATATTCACTGCCTAATTCAAGAATAATGATACATCAGCCTTTAGGTGGAGCAAGAGGGCAGGCAACGGATATTCAGATACAGGCAAAAGAAATTGAAAGAATGAAGGAACTGACAAGTAAAATTCTATCAGAAGCTACAGGAAAACCTATAGAAGAAATTTATCAGGATACAGAAAGAGATAATTTTATGTCTCCTGAAGAAGCTATAGAATACGGTCTGATAGATAAAGTTCTATAAACTTAGGAAAAAATAACGAGGTGAAGATCATTGGCAAAGGAGAAAAAAAGCTGCACATTTTGTGGAAAGTCTGAAGATGAAGTATACCAGCTTATAAGTAGCCCTGATAACGATGCCTTCATATGTGATGAATGTATAGAAGACTGTCAGGAACTGCTTGATGAAAGTGGGTACAGTGAAGATGAGAAAAAGATGGAACTTACTTTGCTGAAACCTGCTGAAATCAAAAGTAGACTGGATGAATATATAATAGGGCAGGAAAGGGCTAAAAAGGTTCTTTCTGTTGCTGTATATAATCATTTTAAGAGAATTAACCATAAAATGAAAAACATAGATGATGTGGAACTGCAGAAGTCAAATGTTTTACTGGTGGGACCTACAGGAAGTGGAAAAACCCTTCTGGCACAGACACTGGCAAAAATTCTGAATGTACCGTTGGCAATAGCTGATGCAACTACATTGACAGAAGCCGGATATGTAGGTGACGATGTAGAAAACGTACTTTTAAAACTTATAAAAGCAGCAGACTATGATATAGAAACTGCTGAACATGGGATAATATACATAGATGAAATAGATAAGATTGCAAGAAAGTCAGAAAATATGTCTATTACAAGGGATGTTTCAGGGGAAGGTGTCCAACAGGCATTACTGAAAATAATAGAAGGAACTGTTGCAAGTGTACCGCCACAAGGTGGAAGAAAGCATCCAAATCAGGAAATGATAGAAATAAACACAAAAGATATACTGTTTATTGTAGGTGGAGCTTTTGAAGGTCTTGAAGGTAAACTTAGAAACAGAATAAATCAGAAAAAAGTAGGATTTGGTCTGGAAACAGAAGAAAAGAAACTGGATGACCTTACATTATTTGAAAATGTATTACCGGAAGATCTTATTAAATATGGTCTTATACCTGAACTGATTGGAAGATTGCCTATAATTACTGCATTACACGGGCTGGATGAAGAAGCAATGGTAAAAATACTTACTGAACCTAAAAATTCACTGGTAAAACAGTATAAAAAGTATTTTGAAATGGAAGACGTCGAGTTAAGCTTTGACGATGATGCAATAGCTGAAATAGCAAAACTTGCCCTAAAGAGAAAAATAGGTGCAAGGGGACTTAGATCAATCATTGAAAATGTAATGCTTGATTTAATGTATGAAATTCCTTCAATGGAAAAAGTTTCAGAAGTAAGAATTACTAAGGAAGCAGTTGAAGATAAGGAAAAAGTAATAGTAAAGTAATTTAATTTTAAAGATTCTGAATAGGAAAATTTAAAGGAAAAAATGTAAAAAAGGACTATCTTTTTTAAAGTTTGTATGTTAAAATATACAAGTTTAAAAGAAAGGAGAAATATGTTAAAGAAACCTTTTATAGCAACAAGGGAACTAGTTGTTTTTCCTGGTGTGGTAACTCCTATATTTATAGGTAGGCAAGCCAGCCTTTCAAGCCTGGAAGAAGCCCTTTCAAGTTTTGATAACAAGCTGATACTTTCCACACAGAAGGATCCAAATGTAGAAGAACCTAAACTGCCGGAAGATGTATATGAAACAGGGGTGTTAGTTCATGTAATCCAGACAGTTAAAATGCCAAATGGCAATGTGAAGGTTTTAGTGGAAGCTAAACATAGGGTATTAATAGGTGAATTTGAGGAGAAAAAAGGTGTGCAGTATGCAGACTATGAAGAAATCTTCCCAAAACCTATTGATGAAAGCAAATCAGAAGCATTGAAAAGAAGAGTAATTGATGAGTTTTCAAACTATGCTAAAATAACTCAGAAAATATTACCTGATGTGATTTATAATATAAAAGAAGTCAGAAATATTGATAAGGCTTTTGATCTTATATGTACAAACCTTATGATAGCGACTAATGTAAAACAGGAACTGCTTGAAATTCTTGACGTTGAAGAAAGAGCATATAAAATATTGAGTATTCTTGAAAAGGAAGTTGAAATATTTACTCTTGAAAGAGAGATAGAAAACAAAGTCAAGGAACAGATGGCAGAAGTACAGAAAAACTACTATCTGAGGGAAAAAATAAAGGCAATGAGGGAAGAAATGGGTGAAGATTCTGATTCTGATGAAGAATTGGAAGAACTGGATCAGAGAGTTCAGGACTCAAAAATTCCTAAAGAATTGAAGGCTAAAATGGTAAAGGAACTTTCAAGACTGAAAAAAATGCCTGATTTTTCTGCAGAAGCTTCTGTAATAAGAAGTTATGTCGAAACTGTACTGGAATTACCATGGGATAAGTCAACAAAGGATGAAATAGATATTGAAAAGGCTGAAAAAATCCTTGATGAAGATCATTATGGCCTGGAAGAAGTAAAGGCAAGAATACTTGAATTCCTTGCTGTGAAGAAGTTAAATAACACACTTAAAGGATCTATAATATGTCTTGTAGGACCTCCAGGTGTAGGTAAAACTTCACTTGCAAATTCTGTTGCACGTTCTATGAATAGAAAGTTCACAAGAATTTCATTAGGTGGATTAAGAGATGAAGCAGAAATCAGAGGACATAGAAGAACGTATATAGGATCAATGCCGGGAAGAATTATAAATTCATTGAAACAGGTGGGAGTAAACAATCCTGTTATGTTATTTGATGAAATAGACAAAATGGCATCTGACTTTAGAGGCGATCCTGCATCAGCAATGCTGGAAGTATTGGATCCTGCTCAAAACCATACATTTGAAGATCACTATATAGATTATCCGTTTGATTTGTCAAAAGTGTTCTTTATATGTACGGCAAATGATTTAGGTGGAATTCCAGGTCCGCTAAGAGACAGAATGGAAATAATCTACATAGAATCATATACAGAATTTGAAAAGCTGAATATAGCAAAAAGATATCTTATACCTCAGACTCAGGAGGAAAATGGACTTAAAAATTACAAGATACCATTTACTGATGATTCGATACTTAAAATAATTAACGAATATACTAGGGAAGCAGGAGTAAGAAATCTTAGAAGAGAAATAGGAAAATTGTTTAGAAAAATGGCAAGGGAAGCTTTAACTTCAAAATCTAAAAAATTATCTGTAACTGAAGCAAAAATAAAGAAATATCTTGGAAATCCAAAATACAGGGAAGATAAAATTAAGGAAAAAGCAGGAAAAGTTGGAGTTGTAAATGGACTGGCATGGACTGCAGTCGGTGGAACTATGCTGGAAGTTCAGGCTGTAAAGATGGAAGGAAAAGGACATCTTCAGCTTACAGGAAAACTTGGAAGTGTAATGCAGGAATCTGCTAAAGTTGCATATTCATATGTCAGACATATAAAAAATGAACTTGGAATAAAGGACAAGTTCAATGAAAAAACGGATATTCACTTGCATTTTCCTGAAGGTGCTGTTCCAAAAGATGGTCCATCTGCTGGAATTACAATAACAACAGCCATTATATCAGTTCTGACTGACAAGGAAGTTAGACAGGATGTAGCAATGACAGGAGAAATAACTATTACAGGAGAAGTTCTGGCAATAGGTGGAGTAAAGGAAAAAGTTATAGCCGCTCATAGAGTTGGAATAAGGGATGTTGTACTTCCGATGGATAATAAAATTGATACGGAAGAACTGCCTGAAGAAATAACAAAGGAAATGAAATTCCATTTTGCTGAAACTTATGACGATGTTAAAAAAATTGTTTTTGTAGGAAAAGCAGCTAAAAAAACAGAAAAAACTGTAAAAAAACCGGCAGCAAAAACAAAAACTAAAAAATCAACAAAAAAATAATATAGAAAAAAAGGAATTATTTCAGTAAAATTAATTTTATTAAATAATTCCTTTTCTTTTTATATCCAAATAAGGTATAATATAAAAAGAAGAAAGAAAAAACTGGAGGAAAAATGGAATCGCTCAGAGAGTTTTATAAAATAGGTAACGGTCCGTCGAGTAGTCATACTATGGGCCCTGAAAAAGCGGCAAAGGAATTTAGAAAAATTATAGAAAATGAATATGACGGGAATAATATTAAGTACAAGGTGGAACTATATGGAAGTCTTGCAGCAACAGGAAAGGGACATTTGACAGATTATATAGTAAGGGAAAGACTGCAAAATGACCAAAAAGATAATGTGGAAGTTATTTTTATGCCTGAAGTTGTGTATGATTTTCATACAAATGGATTGAAAATATTGGCATATTCCCTTGAAGATACTGAAATGAAAAATCCTCTTAAGGAAAAGCTTTACTTTTCTGTAGGAGGAGGAAGTATAGTCGATGGAACAGGAATCGAAAAAAATAGCAAAATTTCAAGAAAAGAAACAAAATTTGAAGTTTATCCACAGAAAAATTTTCACGAAATACAGGAATACTGTATAAAGGAAAATATAACATTACCGGAATATGTAGTGAGATATGAAGGAATTGAAATAAGGGATTATCTGAAAACAATATGGAAAACAATGGATGAAACAATAAAAAAAGGATTACACACAGAAGGATTGCTGCCTGGAAAACTTAAGATAGAGAGAAAGGCAAAAAGTTTTTATGAAAAATTTAAAAAATCCCCAATAAGAGATACAAAGGGAAGAGTATATTCATATGCATTGGCAGCTTCTGAAGAAAATGCAAGTGCGGGAAAAGTAGTAACTGCTCCTACATGTGGGGCTTCAGGATTAATTCCTGCAATTTTAAAGACATATCAGAGAGAAAATGATCTTTCTGAAGAAGATATTATAAATGCACTGGCTGTAGCCGGAATTATTGGAAATGTGTATAAGCAGAATGCTTCTATTTCAGGAGCGGAAGTAGGTTGTCAGGGGGAAGTTGGAGTAGCCTGTTCAATGGGAGCAGGAATGGTGGCTCATATACTTGGAGGAGATGTAAATCAGGTAGAATATGCTGCAGAAATTGCAATGGAGCATTGTCTTGGAATGACATGCGATCCTATGCTGGGATATGTTCAGATACCATGTATTGAAAGAAATGCCATTTATGCGGCAAAAGCAATAGACTGCGCATATTACAGCATGATGTCAGGAGAAGGGCATTTTATCTCGCTTGATGAAGTTGTAGAAACAATGCTTCAGACAGGAAAAGATTTACACGAAAATTATAAGGAAACTTCATTGGCAGGTCTGGCAAAACTGAAAAAGGAAAAACTGGATTTACATTAGAAAACTAAGGAGAAAAATGAATTTTTTAGGACATTCGATGATTTCGCTGGAAATTGATGAAAAGATTGATAAAAGTAGAAAAACACTGTATGGCAATTTTGCAGGAGATTTTTATAAAGGAAAAATTGAGAGTATAGATTTGCCTGATAACCTAAAAGAAGGGCTTATTCTCCATAGAATAATAGATGGTGTTTCCGACAGGAATGAAAATTTTCTGAATGATTTACTGCATGAAAAATTTCATCATTTTAAAGGAATTGTATCTGATATGTTTATTGATCATTTTCTGTCTAAAAATTTTTATAGAATTTTCAATGATAATATTAATGATATTGAAAAAAAGATATTATATAATTTATCTTATAATAAAAATTTTTTTACAGAAGAATTTGAAAAAACATTTAATTGGATTCGATTGGAAAGGGTCTTACTCAAATATGCAGATGTAGATTTTCTGGAAATGGCTTTTCGTGGAATATCACATAGGGTAAGAAATGGAGAGATATTGAAGGAGGCAGTAAATGAATTAAAGAAAAATTACGGACAGTTTGAGGAGAGGTCTATCAGGGAATTTAATTATACAAAAGATAAAAGTATTGAAAAATTTTTAGAAATAAATAGTATCGGAGGGATAAAAAAATGAAAAAAATTTTATTAACACTATTAGTTTTAGCCCAATTAGTAGTTGTAGCAGAAACAAAAAAACAAAATGTACCTGTTTCACAGCCTAAAAGTGCAGCGGCACCTAAACCAGCTAAAACTGAAACTGTTGGAAAAGATGGGATAAAAAGATTTGCAACATTGAAGGAAGCTGCAGAAGATTATGCAAAGGCATTACAGGAAATTTCAAATTATGGTTCAAGGGAATTACTGCAAACAATAAATCCTAATGTAGATAAATATGTAAGTGAAAAGAATGATGCTGATTTACAGAAAAAGTGGGATGAAACAAATACAATGCTTATTGAACAGTTTGAAGTTCTTGTTTATAAGATAAATGAAAATGGAAATAATGGTGAAGTTATATTCCTTATTAAAGGATATGACGAAACTGCAATGAATAAATATTTAAATGACAATTATAAAAAATATGCTAAAATAGATAAAGTCAGATCACAAGTAGATATAAATATTGAAGAATACATAAAATTACAATATGAATATCTTACAAAAACTAAGAAAATAAATCTTGCAACATCTAAAGTACATTTTGTAAAAGATAGCCAAGGATGGAAAGTTACAGAAGAAAAAAAATAGAGAAAGTGGTGGAAGCAAATGTTGACTGATTACCATATGCATTTTGAATATGGAAGTTACGATGAAAACTGGGTAAAACTATTTTTTCAGGAGGCAGAAAAAAAAGGTCTTCACGAAATAGGAATTAGTGAGCATACCCATGGATTTAAGGAATTTAAGGATTTATACTATGAGGAATTAATTCTTGATAACTCTGAAATTGGGGAGTTTCAGAAAAAATGGCTTGATAATCCTAAGTCAAAATTTGTACATACCCTTGATGAATATAGGGACTTCATAAATTATTTGAAATCAAAGGGATATCCTGTAAAATTTGGTTTGGAAGTGTGTAATTTTCATAATCAGAAAAGGGTACAGGAAATTCTGTCAAAATATGAATGGGACTATTTAATAGTTTCTATTCATTTTATAAAGGGATGGGGATTTGACTTCAGTGGGTTAAAACATAAGTTTAATGAAAGAAATTTGAAGGAAATATGGAAGGATTATGCAGAAGAAATTGAGAATGTCGCAAGTACAGGTTTTTATGATGTACTGGGACATCCTTTTAACTTAAGGTTATTTAAAAATATTCCGAGAAAAAGAGATGTAGATAATCTGCTTGAAAAAACTGCAAAAATTCTAAAGGAAAATAATATGATTGTAGATGTGAATACCGGAACACTTCACAGATATCCGATAGAAGAGATAACACCTTATCCTGATTTTATGGAATATGTGAAAAAGTATAATATTCCAGTAATATTAACAAGTGATGCACATCAGCCTGAACATGTGGGAATGAAAATAAAGGAAGCGGCTGAATATGTAAAAGGATATGGAATAAATGAAATAGTTACTTTTGACAGAAGAAAAAGAATTATGGAAAGTATTGGATAAAATTAACTTAAAAATGTAATTACAGGAGAGAATAAAAGGAGAAAAAAATGTCAAAAATTTTTACAGATTATACTTATGAACTATGTGTAGACAGTGTTGAATCAGCAATAAATGCTGGAAAAGGTTCAGGAAAAAGACTTGAGTTATGCAGTAATCTGGTAATAGGAGGTACAACTCCTACAGAAGCATTGTTTAATGAGGTGAAAAGAAATACGGAATTACATATTCATGTACTTATAAGACCAAGATTTGGAGATTTTCTTTATTCAGAACATGAAGTGAATATAATAAAGAATGAAGTTAAAAAATTTAGGGAACTTGGTGCTGACGGAGTAGTTATAGGAATGTTGAATAAAGACGGAGAAGTGGATGTTGAAAACATGAAAAAAGTACTTGCTGAAAGAGGAAACATGAAAGTGACTTTTCATAGGGCATTTGACATGTGTAAGGATCCCATAAAGGCATTTAAGGATATAAAAGGTCTCGGAATAGATATATTACTGACATCAGGGCAGAAAAAAACTGCAATAGAAGGAAAAGAGCTTATAAAGGAACTTGTGAAAATTTCCAGGGAAGGAAAAACAGAAAGAGAAAAAGGCTCTCCTGAAGTAATGATGGCATGTGGTATTGATTCCTTGGAAAAACTTGAAGACATGCTTAATTATACTCATGTATCAGCCTTTCATATGTCTGCTAAAAAAATAATTGACAGTGAAATGAAGTATAGAAATCCAGAAGTAAATATGGGAATAGAAGGTTTCAGCGAATATCAGAAACTTGAAACAGATAAAAATACAGTAGAGATGTATTATAACTTCTTACATGAATTTATAAAAAGTTAGAAAAACAGATAAAACATATCAAAAAATAAAAATCAGTTCATTTAATAATTTAAGAAATAAATAGACATTGGAAAAAATATTCATATAAAAAGAAAAAGGCAAGGAACTTATTAAATAAGTTCGTTGCCATTCCAAAGTCTTCTAATTTTAATTTTAAATTTAATTTTTTACTATTCTACTAATTTATATTTCTGTTAATATTCCTAACTAAATGGATTTATAGCCCATCTAAATGTTTTGCTGTAAAAACTACTATCTAAACTGGAAACAGTAACTCTTCTACTTCCTGAAGAAGCGTGAATGAACTGTCTATTTCCCATATAGATACCTACATGTGAAATACCTTTACCAGTTGTATTAAAAAACACCAAATCACCTTTTTTCATATTCATTGATGAAATTTTTGGTTTGAATGTTGCCTGATCACTGGATACTCTAGGTAATGTCAAATTAGCTGCTGATTTGAACACATATCCAACAAAACCTGAACAATCAAAGCTATTAGGGCCAGTTGCACCCCACACATATGGAGAACCTAACTTTTTCTGAGCAAATGCTATGATTTGATCTCTAACACCTACTTTAGTTGACGAAATGTTTTTTTCAGTTTGGGAAACTTTTTTCGAATTAGATTTTTCAACATTAAGTTCTCTATTATTATAATGGCTTTGAATTGTATTCTCTAAATTACTTGTTTTTGCTGCGAAAGCAGAAACAGATAAAAGAAGAACTCCAGCCAGTATTACTATTCTTTTCATGTAACCTCCAATCTACCTTTGAACTTTGGTAACAGTATTATACAACCTGATACTTAGAAAAAACTTAGAGGTGTATAAATTGAGAATAAAGTTAAATATATAACAAGTTAGAAAAAAAGGCAGTTCTAGAAATTTTGAGCATAAAAATACTAAAATAATAATATAAAAAATATATAAAATTATATATAATATATATAATATAATAAAACTAATGCAGAGAGAAAAGTTTATTATTTGAATTTAAAATGAAAAATATGATACAATAAATTAATAACAGAAATAGGAAGGTAATGAAAATGAGTTTAAGATTTAAAGTAAGAGTACCGGCAACATCAGCAAATATTGGTGTTGGATATGACTGTCTAGGTTTGGCATTGGATTATCTGCTTGAACTGGAAGTGGAAGAAAGTGATAAAATAGAATTTCTTGAAAATGGAAAGCCTTTTTCCATACCGATAGAAGATAACTACATATTTGAAGCAATAAAATTTACAGAAAAACATCTGGTAAAAAATATACCAAGCTATAAAGTAAATATTATAAGAAATGATATTCCTTTAGCAAGAGGACTTGGAAGCAGTTCAAGTGCCATTGTTGCAGGAATACTTATAGCAAACACATTTGCAGGAAATCCTTTAAGTATTGATAAAATTGCAGAACTTGCCATTAAAATGGAAGGACACCCTGATAATGTAGTTCCTGCCATATTTGGGGGAATGGTTCTGACAGCCCATGATAAAGAAAATATAGTATATAGTACAATATCAGATACAGAAGAATTATGTTTCTATGTTATGATTCCTGATTTTAAACTGTCTACAGAAAGGGCAAGAAGTGTACTTCCAAAATCTTATCTTGTATCAGATGCAATTAACAATATGTCAAAACTTGGCCTTCTTGTTAATGCATTTAATAAAAAAGATTACAGTAATTTAAGATTTCTTTTAGGAGATAAGATACACCAGCCATACAGATTTGCATTAATAAATAATTCTGAAAAGATATTTGCGGCATCAAAGGAATATGGAGCACTTGGGGAATATATAAGTGGTGCAGGACCAACTTTGATTTCGTTAAATTATGACAATGATGAATTTTTTGAAAATATGAAACAGATGCTTGATACACTAGAAGATAAATGGACTATTGAAAAGAAAAAACTGAACTTAAAGGGTGCAGAAGTATATGATGAGGAGATTTTCTAAATGGAATTTCAGATAAATAAAAATATAATGAGTATGGGCTCTCTTGAAGTTATTACCGGGAGTATGTTTTCAGGAAAAAGTGAAGAGCTCATAAGAAGATTGAGAAGAGCAAAGTATGCAAAGCAGAAAATAGTTGTTTTTAGTCCGTCAATTGATAACAGATACGGAGAAAAAGGGATATATTCCCATGGGAAAGAAAGTCTTGAGGCTTATTCGGTAAGTTCTGTAAATCAGATGGAAGAAATAATGACTGAAAATATTGATGCACAGGTAATAGGAATAGATGAAGTGCAGTTTCTTGGGGAAGATATAGTGAAATTCTGCAAAAAGTATGTTGAATACGGTAAAAGAATAATAGTAGCAGGGCTCGATCTGAGTTTCAGAGCGGAACCTTATCATCCTGTGCCTGAATTAATGAGTATTTCAGACAGAGTTGATAAACTGAATGCAATATGTACAGTATGTGGAAAACCTGCTTATGCAAGCCAGAGACTGATTAATGGTGAACCTGCCTATTATGATGATCCTCTTGTTATGGTAGGAGCATCTGAAAACTATGAGGCAAGATGTAGAAGACATCACATTGTAAAACATAAGGAAGAGGAAAAGGGGAAAATATTATTTGTTATTGGAACTGAAATTGATGCAGGAAAAAAAGAAGTTGAAGAAAATTATAGGGAGAAGTTTTTAAAAGGTAAAAAGTGTGAAACTATAATTATAAAATCCCGTATAAACGAATTTGAAGAAAATGCTTCTGAAGTTACAAAATCTGATTTTTCTCTTGTGGATTTAAGAAATAAAGTAGAAAAAGCAATAAATGAAAATGACTATGTATTTATAAGAATAATAGGAGGATTACTTCTTCCGTTGGAAGGGTATTACAGCATTCTTGATTTTATATGTGAATACAGAAAAAAATCTGAAATAGTTGTAGTGGTAAAGAATAAAAAAGGTCTTTTAAATCAGGTGCTTCTTACAGTTGATTTACTTAAAAAGTCAGATTTAAATATAGGGAAAATTGTTTATAAAAATGGAAATGATGAAAAGGAACATGAAGAAGTACTGGAGGAAATAAAAGGTATTACACATCTGGAATATGAATTTGTTAACTAAAATTTAAAAATTTTAGTTATTGAAAAAAATAAAAAAATTTGCTAAAATACTAAAGGTTTATAGAGATGATTTTGAAGGGTGATGTGAAATGAAAAAATATACAGAAAACAACCTCACATTAATAGCAAAAATGGAAAAAAATGGTATTTTTGATTTCCTTTCATTATTATTTTTAAAGTTTTTTATAAAATCAGGTATGTATTTTACCTTTAAAAAACAAGAAAAGCCAGATGTTCCGTTTTTAAAATTAAGTAATATTTATATAGAAGGGAATAATAGTATTAGATATTTCTAATACTGATTATTCCTTTTTTTATATCAAAAATTAAATTATGGAGGTAGAAAGAAAATGAAAGACATTATTTCAATGAATGATATGAGCAAAGAGGAAATACTGGAAATTCTGGAAATAGCAGAAAAAATAGAAAATTCTTCAGAAGAAGAAAAATTGAATTTTTTAAAAGGAAAAATTATTGCAACATTATTTTTTGAGCCAAGTACAAGAACTAAAATGTCCTTTGAATCAGCTGCTTTTAGACTGGGAGCACAGGTGCTGCAGCTTCCGCCGCTGGAACAGTCATCAGTGAAAAAAGGTGAATCATTTTCAGACACAATAAGAATGGTGGAATCCTATTCAGATGTAATTGTTGTAAGACACCCAAATGACGGTGCCGCAAGATTAGCCTCAACAACGTCAAAAAAACCTGTAATTAATGCAGGAGATGGATCAAATCAGCATCCAAGTCAGACATTACTAGATTTATATACAATAAAAGAGGAAAAAGGAACACTTAGTAACTTATCGATAGCCTTTGTTGGAGATTTAAAATATGGAAGAACTGTGCATTCACTTGTAAAAGCTCTGACACATTTTAATCCTACAATTTATTTTGTATCTCCTAAAATACTTCAAATGCCGACATATCTTATAGATGATTTAGATAAAAATAATATAAAATATGAAATTTTAGAAGATTTCAGAGACTGCCTTGATAAAATAGATGTTTTTTACATGACAAGAATACAGAAGGAAAGATTTCCGGATATAGAAGACTATCAAAAGGTAAAAGGGGTTTATGTAATTAATAAGGGAAATATTTTAGGAAAATGTAAGGAAGACATGATAATACTTCATCCGCTTCCTAGAGTTGATGAAATATCTACAGATTTGGATGAAACAAAGCATGCACTGTATTTTAAACAGGCAAAGAATGGAATACCTGTAAGACAGGCAATGATGATGAAGGTTCTGGATAAGGTAAAGGATACTTTTAAATAAGGAGAAAATAGGAAATAGGAATAAAAGATTAGAAAAAATACAGGTTAATAGATTAAAAATAAGAGAATAAATAAAATAAAAATTGAAAGAAGGGAATAGACACATGGAAGAAAAAGCTAGAGAATTACAGATAACAGCGTTAAAAAATGGAATAGTTATAGATCACATACCATCAGAAAAGGTATTTGCAATAGTTGAACTTTTAAAACTGAAAGGTTATAATGAAGTAGTTACAGTTGCCATAAACTTAAAAAGTACGTCGCTTGGAAAAAAAGGAATAATAAAAATAGAAGATAAAGTTCTGGATGAAAGTGAACTGAATAAAATTGCATTACTTTCTGATCATGTAACAATAAATATAATTGAAAATTATAAAGTTGTGAAGAAAATTCAGCTTGCAATTCCAAATGAAATAGTGGGATTAATGAAGTGCGGAAATAATAAATGTATTTCTAATCATGAAAATGTTAAAACAAAATTTATAAAACAGCTTAATGAAGAAAATCATGAAATTAAATATAAATGTTTCTACTGTGAAAGAACAATATCAGAAGAAGAATTAGAACTGAAATTATAAGTGAATGAAAAATATAAAATAAAAAATCAAAGGGAGGAAAAAGTTGAATAAAATAAAAGAGGAAGCAAAAAATAGGCTTATTGTTGCATTGGATTACAATAATATGGAAGATGCAGTAAAGTTAACTGAAAGACTGGGAGATAAAATTTCAATCTATAAAGTCGGTCTTGAAAGTTTTTTAAGTACAGATGGTAAACTGGTTGATTATCTGCATGAAAAAGGGAAGAAAGTATTTCTGGATTTGAAATTCCATGATATTACAAACACTGTGAAAATGGCATGTGCAAATGCGGCAGGGAAAAATGTATTTATGTTTAATATCCACTGTTCAAATGGAAGTAAAACAATGAAGGAAGTGGCAGAGCTTGTAAAGGAAAGCGGGTCTGAAAGTCTTCTTATTGGTGTGACAGTGTTGACAAACTTAGGTGAAGAGGATTTGCAGGAAATGTTCAGAAGCAGTATGAAACTGGAAGAAGTGGTGTTAAATCTTGCAAATCTGGCTAAAAAAAGTGGAATGAATGGAGTAGTGTGCTCTTCACAGGAATCTAAAAAAATAAAGGAAATGGCAGGGAATGATTTTGTAACTGTATGTCCAGGAGTGCGTCCGAAATTTACTTTAAATGCTGACAATAAAAGTAATGACGACCAGACAAGAATAATGACACCTTTTGATGCCATAAAGCAGGGAGTGGACTTTCTTGTTGTGGGAAGACCTATAACAAAAGCTGAAAATCCGGTAAAAGCAACTGAAATGATACTGGAGGAAATTTCGGAAGCTTTATAAAAAATAAAATCAGGAGCAGAAATGGAAAAAAATAAAATTATCATTTTAAAGAATGGTATTGATGTTTTCGGGAAAAAAATTGAAATATTAATAAATGGAAAAATAATTGAAAAGATCTCTGAAAATATAAAAGAAAAAGAATATTTAAATAGGGAAAATGTAAAAATCATTGATGCTGAAAGAAAACTTATAATGCCTGGAGTTATTGATGTACACACTCATATGAGGGAACCGGGAGTTACGTATAAGGAAGATTTTGGGACAGGATCAAGGGCGTGTGCCAAAGCAGGGATTACAACTTTTTATGATATGCCGAATACAGTCCCGACAACTACAACTTTAGAAAATCTTTTAAATAAAAAGGAACTGGCAGGAAAAAAATCAATTGTGAATTTTGGAATCCATTTTGGAGGAAGTAAAAATAATAATATAAGTGAAATAAAAAAAGTACTCGATAAAAAAGAAGTAAATACCGTAAAAATTTTTATGAATGTAACAACAGGAGAAATGCTCATTGAAGATGATGAAATATTAAAGGGAGTATTTCAAAATTCAGGACTTGTATTAGTTCATGCTGAAAATGAAATGATTGATAAAGCAATTGAGCTGAATCAGAAGTATGGAAAAGGTCTTTATGTGTGTCATATTCCATCTGCTGAAGAACTGAAAAAAGTCATAGAAGCTAAAAAGGATAGCAGTCTGAATAATGAAATGCATCCTATCTATGCTGAAGTTACTCCGCATCATCTGTTTCTAAATGAAGAAATAAGGGAAAGCAGTGAAAGAAATAAAATGCTTTTGAGAATGAAACCTGAACTGGGAAAAAAATCTGACAATGAATTTTTATGGAAAGCTTTAAATGAAGGACTGATAGATACTATAGGAACGGATCATGCTCCTCATCTGATTGAGGAAAAGCTGGAGAAGGTTACTTTTGGAATGCCAGGTGTGGAAACATCCCTTGCCTTGATGCTTACTGCATATAATGAAGGAAGGATAGAATTGCCTGCCATACAGAAACTGATGTGTGAAAATCCTGCAGAAATAATGAAAATAGCAAGAAGAGGAAAGCTGAAGGAAGGTTATTATGCAGATGTGATAGTGGTAGATATAGAAAAAGAATGGATTGCAGGGGTTGATGATATGCTTGAATCAAAATGTGGCTGGACTCCATATGAAAACTGGAAATTAAAGGGAAAAAATATAATGACAATAGTCAATGGAGAAATTGTCTATGAAAATGGTAAAATAAATGAAAATGTGAAAAAAGGGAAGTCAGTAGAATTTTTGAATAAATGAAATAGTTTATAGAACAGATACTTATAAAAAAAGAGAAAGGAAAATATAAATTATGGCAAATCTAACGTTGGAAGAAAAAGTGGCAAAAGCACTGTTTGATGTGAAGGCAGTGAAAATAAACGTAAAAGAACCTTTTACATTTGCTTCAGGAATAAAAAGTCCTATTTACTGTGATAACAGGTATATACTTGGATTTTCAGATGAAAGGGATATAATAGTTGAAAGCTTTGTTGAAAGAATTGATAAGGACACAGATGTTATAGCAGGAGTTGCAACAGCAGGAATTCCATGGGCGGCATTTATTGCCGACAGGATGAAAAAACCATTGTGCTACATAAGAAACAAGCCAAAAGATCATGGAGCGGGAAAGCAGATTGAAGGTGCAGAAGTAAAAGGTAAGAAAGTAACGGTAATAGAAGATCTTATAACTACTGGAAAAAGTAGCCTTATTGCTGTTGATGTGCTTCAGAAGGAAGAAGTAAAGGAACTGGAAGTAAAATCAATATTTTCTTATGGGTTTAAAAGTGCTGAAGAAAATTATGCAAAATATAATTGTAAATTTTCATCACTGTCAAACTTTGATATTCTCATAAAAATACTGAAGGAAAGTAAATATCTTACAGAAAAAGAAGCTGAAATTGCCCTTGAATGGAGTAAAAATCCTGAAGTATGGGGATAAGAAATTATTATACTGAAATTATGAATAAAAATTAATAAACTAATTGAAAAAAAATAAAATGTATGATATAATGAGCATGTAATTGAAAACATATTTAGACAAAAAGAGAGTGCCGTAACACTCTCTTTTTAATTCATTTACATAAGATTTTCTATAAGAAATTTTAGAAATTCCAGAAAAGCCAGTAAAAGAACTTTGATTGTTTCTCTCGAAAACATAAGTAGACACCTCCTTTACATGAGGATAAATTATTATAACATATCTTTAATTTTTTTAAAATGTTTTTTAAATAAATTTGAAAATTTTTATTGTATATATATGATATACTACTTAAAATATGTTGAATAATATGATATAATATAAAACAAATTATTTTACGGTAGAAGAAAGGAGATGTGTGATTAGGTATATAGATACATTGTAATCATGCGAAATAAAGATATGTTGTTAGAATTAAGAGAATTACAGTTAAACTCTGAAAAATATCTAGATAAGGAAATACAGCTAAATGGATGGATAAAAAAAATTAGAAGTCAGAAAAATTTTGGATTTATAGAATTAAATGACGGTACATTTTTTAATGGAATTCAAGTTGTAATAGATGATAAACTGCCAAATTTTGAAGAAATATCAAAATTAACAATTTCTTCATCAATTAAGGTTTATGGAAAATTAGTAAAGTCAGAAGGAAAAGGACAGGACTATGAAATAAAAGCTGATAAAGTAGAAGTTTATGACAAGTCAGATTCAGATTATCCTTTACAAAATAAAAGACATACTTTTGAGTTTTTAAGAACTATAGCTCACCTTAGACCTAGAACAAATACATTTTTTGCAGTGTTTAGAGTAAGATCAATATTGGCTTATGCAATACACAAATTCTTTCAGGAAAAACATTTCGTATATGTTCAGACTCCAATAATTACTGGAAGTGATGCTGAAGGAGCAGGAGAAATGTTCAGATTAACAACATTGGATCTTGAAAATCTTCCAAAAACAGAAAAGGGAGATATAGATTTTAAACAGGATTTCTTTGGAAAAGAATCTAACCTTACAGTAAGTGGTCAGCTAAATGCGGAAACTTTCTGTACAGCATTTAAAAATACTTATACTTTTGGACCTACATTCAGGGCAGAACATTCAAATACTCCTAAACATGCGGCAGAGTTCTGGATGATGGAACCTGAAATTGCATTTGCAGATTTAGTTGTAAACATGGATGTAATTGAAGAAATGATAAAATATATTGTAAAATATGTTATGGAACATGCTAAGGAAGAAATGGAATTCTTTAACCAGTTTATTGATAAGGAACTGTTTGAAAGATTAAATGTTCTTGTAAATTCAGATTTCGAAAGAATAACTTACACTGAAGCTATTGAAATTCTTAAAAATTCAAAACAGAACTTTGAATATGAAGTTGAATGGGGAATTGATTTACAGACAGAACATGAAAGATATCTGGCTGAAAAACATTTCAAAAAACCAGTGTTTGTAACTGATTATCCAAAAGATATTAAAGCGTTTTATATGAAATTAAATAAAGATGGTAAAACTGTAAGAG
>ERZ773267.203-NODE-203-length-44409-cov-4.411124_pt1 | contig 44409 bp, 61 predicted proteins | sample MGYA00511959_ERZ773267 | MGnify/ENA primary metagenome ERZ773267 (study PRJEB29015, sample SAMEA2738165) | human oral metagenome | biome: human oral; feature: human-associated habitat; material: saliva | place: China | collected 2240 ...
TTATTAAGAAGCCACAAAGTTAGCATTATTATATCAGACGTAACGCACGCACGAGAGAGGAAAGCACGAGGGCTTGCAGTTGCCTACATACAAGAGAGGTAAATACAAGCAACATGGGGTAAGTGATCATTGATCACTTACCCCATGTTGCTTCCTTACGATAGTGGTGGTCCCACTTGGGCTTGAACCAAGGACTCCCTGATTATGAGGCAGGTGGAACCTATTGATAGTAAGGCTTTTACATAGGCAGTGTAAGGGGAGAGGTCAGGGGATGGGGCTATTTTAACACGCCAAACGCTGCGATGCACACCACGGCAAGGACTGTTATTACCCCAGCGATGATGAGGAGGGTGGTGCTGTTGTCGTCTTTAGCGGGCGTGTTTTCTCCCGTTGTAGGCTCGCTATTGCGCCCCTGTGAGGCTCTTACCGCCCGTAGGTCGTCCCCGATACGAGCCACAGCAGAGAAGAGGCTACCGAAGGCGAGCGAGGGGATGCAGGAGAAGAGGTAGATGAGGCTCACGGGGTTGAATATTGTCCTTGTCCCGATAGTGTAGCCGTCTTCTATAATGGGCATCTTGATAGTGCAGGTACAGATGAAGGCGATGAGGCACACGAGCGTAAGCCCGACGGAGAAGACGAGACCCCACGCGCGGAGGGCTTGGTAGGGGCTTGATTGGGTAGAGGTTGTTTCCATATTGCTATTGAGTTTAAGTGGTTACCATTGCGACATACTGCGGTCGATGATGCGCTCCACGTAGAAGAACGCACGCACATCTTTGAGGTTTACTGCGAAGTCCTCGTACTTGCTGTTGAGGGAGTGCAGGTGGATAGTGTCGTTCCTCTTGACGTGCTTTGTGAGTTGCTTGAGCAGGATGCCCTCCTCCTCTATCACGACCACCACATTGGGGTACTTCGTGTTGATTAGTCCGTATTGCCAATCTTCGGGGTACACCTCACGGCAGAGGACTATATCCCCGTCACAGACGGAGCGTTTGCTGTCGTCGTCCATACTATCCCCTTTCACTCGGAACAGCTTATAGCGGTCGGAGACGGCACGCTCCAGCACTACCTCCATAGTGTCGAAGGCATCGTACACGTCTTCGGGGTCTTGTGATGGGTCTTTGTCGTATAGGAAGCCCTTGCCGATGCCCGCCTGCGCTTCTATTGGGATTATGGGGAGCGTCTGTATGGTACGTGAGCCCTGCGCTACGCTCTCCACTTCGTGGGGCGCTCTGTAGGGCTTCTGCGGGGCTTCGTCGGGGTCGTCCTTGAGGAGTGTTCCCTCGCCACGGAGCAGGTACGCTTCGTTGAATATGCCTCCGAACGCTTCGTTGAAGGCTGAAACGAAGTTGCTGGTGACGTACCCCGATACTCCGCTCAACGCCTGCGACACGGCAGATTTATGATAGCCAATCTTGTCGGCTATGTCCTTTTGTTTGTGCACCACACCAAGGCTGCGTAGGTGGTTGTACGCCTCCCTTAATGGTGAGATGTTTTGATTGATAGTAGAACTCATTTTGTAAATCAGAACTTTTGTTCTATCTTTGTAGTGCGGGTTCGGACACCGCAGGAAGCCATCCATACGTTGGCAAAAGGAAATCTCAAATACCTCTCCTTGGTCGAGTCCGACGACTGGGGGGGAGGTACTCCTTTTTAGGAGAATATCAGCACTCAGCTATCGGTGATGAAACGAACGTTCGGGAGTGCTGATTAAACCCCTCGAAGTAGCTGTGGTAGCCAATCCACCGCAAGGAGTCCGTAAGGGGGTCGCAGGGCGAGAAGCCAGATGCGAGGACAGCCCACCACTGGGGCGAAAAGCTGGTAAATGTTCCGTTGCGTAGTGGACAACGCACGGAGCTGGTGACGAGGCGACCGACAGGGCACTGCGGGATACTCCACCAAAGCTCCCGACCTCATACGGACAGCTGGAGGAACAGCCCCGTATGGGTAAGGGGGCTTTATGGCTCAAAAGCTCCCTCTTGAGCTTGCGTGATAGCTTACAGAGGGTATACATACTGGAAGCTAAAACTTAGAGTGATTATGGAACAAGAAAAGAAGAGCTTGCTGAAGAAGCTGGAGCATGTGGACTATAAGTTCTCAGAAGTAGCAGGGGTGTATGTTGGGATAGTCTGCAAGGTCATTGCAGTAATCGGTATAACGTTCTGCGCATTTGCGCTCGCTGCCCTGCTGACCATGGTTGCCATATCTACCTATTCTGCAATTTCTTCGCAGCTTTTTTGAGGTACTCCCGCGCGCTGTAGAACATGGCTTCGCTATCCATTGGGTAGGCATCCATTCTCTCCAGTGCGCGGTACACGCTACTCATGTCGTACATACCCATACCAGCCCCGTCGTACTCCCTACTCCAGCTATCGGTGACCTCAGCGAGGTCCTCGGTAATGGAGAGCATGTAGTGGGACCACACCCTATCTTTCTCGGGAGGCAGGGATAAATCGGACAGCGGAGCTATCTTCTCGAGTGCCATAATCAGCGGAAACATACGATCTGACCAGACCGTTGATGGGGCTCCCTCCGACCTTTCACACCAATACCAATACCACCACCTTATCTCATTCTCCCTATCCACCTGAGAGCGTAGCCCGACGAGCGAGCCACTTAGATCCCCCAGCTCTTTCTTGAGGTCGTCTATTTGCTTTGATAACTTTCCACGGACAGTGTCAAGAGATATAGTGCTCCACACCTGCCATCCAACAGACGCAGCGAGAAGCGCAGATAATATCCCAACAAGGATGCTTATAGTGGTATAAGTCCAATCCATAGCCCATCTATATCAAGTTGTCACCTTTGCCACAAAGCTAACAAAAAGTTTGCAAACGCTTTACAACGCTTAAAGGTGCAGGGGCTAAAACACCACCCTTGCACCTCTATATATATACGCACGCGCGCGAGAAACGCCCCCGAAAAGCACCACGGACGGCAGGGGCGCAGAACCAAAGAGCAGGCGTCCCCGAAAGAAAATTACACGGGTATAATTTTTTTCTCTCTCAATATCAATCAGTTGCAACAAAAGTTGAGGTAAAATAGAACTTTTGTTTTGGTGGATAGAATTTTTGTTCTATCTTTGCAGTGTAAAGGATGGACAACAACAAGCCACCTTCACAGAAGAGGTCTTTGACATACTTGATACAGGCGACAATAATAGATAACTCACGTGGGTGCAATGCCCACATAGTGATTAACAACATAGCTTGCAGGCTTAGACCTATCGTGCTAAGCGCTGAACGGCTCACGACCGACCCCCGCCCCTCGCAAAGGGCTTGCAAGCACTCAGATAAAAACACCACTAAACAATAACAACCACTATGAGCAACGAAAGAAAAAGCACGCTTAGCCGTGTATTCTCGCTCGCTTGGCAGTTCGTCAAGCGCAACGGGTTTAGCCTCAGCGAAGCCCTCAAGGTAGCGTGGGCAAATATCAAGCTACACGCCCGAATGCAGAAGGGTATCGTAAAGTTCTACTACCAAAAGGTAGACGGGTCAATTAGAGAGGCCTACGGCACTCTTAAAGGCGAGCTTGTCCCCGAGGTCAAGGACAGCGGGCGCAAGGCTAACCCAACCCTGCAGACCTACTTTGATACAGAGCGCCAAGAGTGGCGCTGCTTCAAGGTGGCCAACCTCATCCACTAACCCCACCAACAGATACAGCGATGACACAAAAGGATATCACCAAGTGGAAAAGCTACGATATACCCGAGAGAGTGCTAACAGAAGGGGCGGTAAAGCAGATGAGTAACAACACCCTCTCTCTCGACAGAAGCATAACATGGCAATGCGTCAAGCGTATGAACATTGCGTTTGCCCACCCAAATAGCATACTCGGCTTCATGCCTCACGACTACCCCAACCCCGAAGAGCGGTACAGAATTCGCAAGGCGAATTTAGACCTTTTCGACGCAGAGATAGCTAAGCGAAAAGAAGAAAACCGCTGGTACTAACCCTATAGGGGTAGCCCCAGTAGCTCACAAGGCGAGCGGGCTACCCCACCCCTAAACAGATACAGCTATGTACATAGAAGAGAGAGCGTCCTATGACGAAGTAGACGAGAGCTACATTCAGGGCTTAGTAGACGAGATGGCGCACGCCTTTTTTGAGGGCGGTGAGTACGTTGAAGCGGTCATCAAGATAGACGACGACCCCCGTGTAAACGGCACGTCAGAGCTTATCGTCCTATTTGAGCAAGACGGACAAGAGCTGACCGCCAGCTACAAGTACAAGACCGACAACAGCAAGGTCAAGAACTTCCCCGCCTTTGACGAGGCAGACATCAGCAAGACATTCAGATGGGCACAGCGCTATTACGACGAGTGCAACCCAAGTGACGACGGCGTAGCCGATACAGAGTATTGGCTTAACATGACTTACAGATAATCCCCCAGACTTATGAAACCCCTATCCGATAAGGCGATACTCAAGGTGTCGCTATCCCTCACAATAGTATCCTTCGTCCTCTTCGCTTGCGGTCTGCACTTTGACGACTTCGAGCGTATCGTGGTGCAGATACTTGCACCGGTGATTGTCCCCCTTATGATAAATGAGATGGTGGGCATCACGGACGAGGGCGACTATTAGCCCCACCCATTGTAGAGATGGTTTTCTTTCATAGTGTTTATTGTTTTAGGATGGGGTGGTAAATCCGTGAGGACAAGCCACCCCGAAAAATTTGACACTCACGCCAGCAATTGCGAGCTGGCGCACCCTCTACGGGTGGCCTCACCCCCGTAGGCTTTAGCTTTTTTCTATTTAACATACTGCTCGGCAACTCCGAGAGGACAAGCCGTGGCGAATTGCACTGCGTGGTCACCCCGTGAGGGCGAGCCACGCTACAAAGTAGACACTAACGACCGCAATTTAGAGCGGTTGTACCCCACCTTGGTTCTTCTGAACACGGGTTTAATAGTTTAGACATAACTACTGCCAAATCCGAGAGGACAAGGCAAGTGATCTTTTATCAATCAGCGAGGTAAATCCGTGAGGACAAGGCTCGCTACAAAGTGAACAACATTTCCCACCACTAATTTTCAGCTACTATGTTACAGACATTCTTCAAGGTCAAGCCCATAGCGTGGTTAGACCTACCCCCTACCTGCTTTGACCGCTATGGCGAGCGCCCCGTTGCTGAGGCGAGCATCGGACACGGCACACTATCTGTGCGTGCGGTCATCAAAGAGGTAAAGCGAGATAATGGCGTTGCGTTCGTCGCACGCTTTGACAGCTCTACTATCCTAATGGACTTCGCTACCCTTGAGGGGGCAAAGAGCTACGTCTACGACCTCTACACCTCGCACATCAACTCTATCATCATCCCCGTAGCCCCAGCAATAGCCCCAGCCGACAAGGCGGACGAAGTTGACTACACCGACATCACCAACGACTAACCCCCACAGATACAGATATGAGCCTTATTAAGCGATACTTCGAGCTGGAGACTCCCAGCTGTGTGAAGATGATGATTTACGGGCAGAGCGGTATGGGTAAGACCACGCTCGCCCTCTCAGCCCCACGCCCCCTGCTTCTCGACTTTGATGGTGGGGTGAAGCGTGTGAATATAGCGCACGTCAAGGACGTAGGCACGGTGCAGGTCGGCTCGTGGGCTGAGGTCAATGCGGTACTCCAAGAAGACCTCAGCGGGTTTGACAGCATCGTAGTAGACACAGCGGGTAAGATGATGGACTTCATCATCACCCACGTCTGTGGCTTCCGACAACCTCAGCTACGAGATTGGGGGGCTATCAACCTCGAGGTGCAGAACTTCGTAAGAAGCATCTCAGCCCTGAATAAGAATATCGTCATCGTAGCGCACCGAGACGTGCGCAAGGAGGGCGATACCAACGTCTTTATCCCAGCTATCCGAGAGAAGACCTACAACGCCCTTGTGGCAGAGCTTGACCTGCTTGGCTATATGGAGACTAAGACCGAAAACGGCATAGTCAAGCGCAGCATCACCTTTGACCCAACGCCTCGCAACGATGGTAAGAACACCTGCGGGCTACCCTCGGTGATGATCATCCCCGAGATTATCAATCGAGCGAACGGGCAGACGACCGCCCCCAACGACTTCATCCAAGCGCAAATCATCGAGCCGTATAAGGCTATGATCGAGGTCAAGCGCTCCGAAGCTCACAAGTACGAGCAGGTGATGGACGAAATCAGAGAAGCTATTGAGCTTGTCACAGACGAGGCGAGCGCAAACGACTTTATCGAGCGTATCGACGAGTACGAGCATATCGGCTCCAGCAAGAAGCAAGCGGGCATCCTCATCAACGAGAAGGCTAAGAGCCTCGGGCTTGTCCTGAATAAGTCTACGAAGCGATATGAGCCAGCAGAAACAAAGTAGCTCAGTGGTGCGCTACCAGCTCTACCCCTCACTTATTGACGCTTACACGAACTACTCCCAGTCCGAGGTAATCTACAATAAGTATTGGGGTGGGGCTGAGAGCCCCGCACTCACGCTCGAAGAATACGAGGCGCAGGCGTTCCAAGACCTCATCGACAAGATCAACAGAGTACCGAAAGACCTCATCAAGGCGGACGTCGGCACAGCGTTCAACGAGCTGGTAGACTGCCTTATCCTCGGGCAGAAATCCCCGAAGATGGAGGTAGAGAAGCTCTGCGACGAGGCGGGCAACGTGGTGTCCCTCAAGGCGCACTACAACAAGCGAACATTCATCTACCCCGTGGATGCAGTTAGGCTCTTCGCCAGCAACTACAAGGGGGCTATCCCTCAGATGTTTGTCGAGGGCGTGCTACCGACAAGGCGAGGGGATGTAAGGCTCTACGGCTTCCTCGACGAGCTGATGCCCCTGAGCGTCCACGACATTAAGACGACAGGATCATACGAGGTGGGCAAGTTCAAGGGCAACGCCCAGCATCTTGTCTACCCCTACTGCCTCCGAGAGATGGGCTACACGGGCGTAGACCTATTCAGCTACGACGTAGCCGAGATAAGCACGAATATCACGAAGCAAAACCCCGAGCCTCCCGAGGTGGTAGTGAAGCTCAAAGCGACATACAGCGAAGAGTACCTCTTCACCCCCGAGCGAGATATACCGCTCCTCGAGGACAAGGTGGTAGCGCTTATCGACTTCATCGAGGCGAACCGCCACCTAATCACCAACCCTAAAATTTTCGCCCTCGAATGAACTACGACCTCTCCCGTGAGCTCGACAGAATGCAATTCAAAGAGAGGTGCAACTTCCTCTACCGACAAGGCACTCTTGTCGAGCTCACCGAGAAGAGAGGCAAGCGCACCCTCAAGCAAAACAGCTATCTCCACCTTCTGCTATCCTACTTCGCTCTGCAATATGGAGAGCGCATGGAGTACATCAAGCAGGAATTCTTCAAAAGGCACGTCAACCCCGACCTATTCCTCCGAGAGAAAGAGGGTAAGGGTATCGGGCGCTATTACATATTACGCTCCAGTGCTGAGCTTGACACAAAAGAGATGACCACCGCAATAGAACGCTTTCGTGACTGGGCTTCCAAGGAGGTAGGCGTCTACTTACCCACCACTGAGGAACACGGGATACTTGGTGAGATAGAGCGAGAGGTAGAGATGAACAAACGCTGGATATAGACAATGCAATACTCACTCCGCCCCTATCAGCAACAAGCCTCCGACTCTGCCGTCCGCTACCTCGAGAACAAGGCGGTGACCAAGGGCGCAGGGCTTATCGTCCTGCCGACTGGGTCGGGCAAGAGCTTAGTGATTGCTGACATCGTCAACCGCTTAGACGCTGACGTGCTCATCCTCCAGCCCTCGAAAGAGATCCTCGAGCAGAACTTTCAGAAGCTGGTATCCTACGGCTTCATCTTCTGCTCCATCTACTCTGCCAGCTGTGGGCAGAAGCGCATCAGCAAAGCCACCTTCGCAACTATCGGCAGTGTGTACAAGAAGCCCGAAGCCTTTAAGCACTTCGACTATGTGATAGTGGACGAGGCGCACCTTGTCAATGAAAGCCCCGACAGCATGTATATGCAGTTCTTCAAGGCTCTCGGAGGCGTGCGGTGCGTCGGGCTGACAGCCACCCCCTACCGCCTTTACAGCACCTCGGACGGGCAAGGCAACTTCGGCTCAATGCTTCGTTTCCTCACCCGCCTGCAAGGGCGCTTCTTCACTACCATCCTACACTCCACCGAGGTAGGCGAGCTTCTCCACGCTGGCTACCTCGCCAAGACGAACTACTACGCCGTAGACACGATACAGATAGACCGCCTCAAGGTCAATAGCACGGGGCAGGGCTACACCGATAAGAGTATCCGCAACGAATATAGGCGGGTGGGCTTCTCGGGTAAGCTCGCCAACGTGGTAGAGCGACTCCTCTACAACGCCCAAGTACCACGCAGGGGCATCCTCGTCTTCACGCAGTTCATCGAAGAGAGCGAAGAGCTGATACAGCACTTCCCCAATATCTCTGCAATGGTGACGGGCGAGACCCCGAAGAGAGAGCGTGAGCGCATCCTTGCGGACTTCAAGGCGGGCAAGCTCAAGGTGGTAGCCAACGTAGGCACGCTCACTACGGGCTTTGACTACCCCGAGCTTGATACGATTGTGGTAGCCCGCCCTACCCGCTCCCTCTCCCTATGGTATCAGATTGTAGGCAGAGCGATACGCCCCCACGCCAGCAAGCAGGCTTCGTGGGTGGTAGACCTCTGTGGCACGTACCGCCTCTTCGGCAAGGTAGAGGACTTAGAGATGGTAGACACCTCCCCCGACCACAGAGGTCTGTGGCAGATACGCTCCAACGGCAGACCTCTAACGAATGTACTTATCCCAGCGAACTGATGATTTCCCCCAACGAGCAGAGATATATAGACTTCCTCAAAGAGAAGATGGCCATAAGCCACGATAGTGGTTTCCAGATAGACAGAAACGACCTCACTCCGACCCTTTACCCACACGTAAAAGACAGCGTAGAGTGGGCTATCCGTGGCGGGTGCCGTGCTATCTTCAGCTCCTTCGGGATGCAGAAGACCGTCACACAGCTCGAGATCCTGCGCCTGATTGTGAAGCATGAGGGCGGTAAGGCTCTCATCGTGTGCCCCAAGCGAGTAGTCCACGAGTTCACGCACCAAGCGAAGAAGCACCTCGGGATGGACGTGCAGTACGTCCGCAACTGCTCCGAAATAGAGGCATGCACCTCGGACGTGATGGTGACCAACTACGAGCGAGTGCGAGACGGGGATATTGAGCCGTCCTACTTTGTGGCTACGTCACTCGATGAGGCAAGTGTACTGCGAGGCTTTGGGACAAAGACGTATCAGACATTCCTTCCCCTATTCTCGGGCGTTAAGTACCGCTTCGTGGCGACTGCAACGCCAAGCCCCAACCGATACAAAGAGCTTATCCACTATGCAGGATACCTCGGAGTGATGGAGACGGGGCAGGCTCTTACCCGCTTCTTCCAGCGAGATAGCACCAAGGCAAACGACCTCACGCTCTACCCCCACAAAGAGGATGAGTTTTGGGTGTGGGTCAGCTCGTGGGCGCTTGTCCTTACGAAGCCCAGCGACCTCGGCTACCCCGATGATGGCTACGAGCTCCCAGAGCTAAGAGTACACGAAGAGGTGGTAAGCGTATCGGGCGAGATGGAGTTTGACAAGGACGGGCGAGGCAAGCTGTTCAGAAGCGCAGCGCTATCCCTCCAAGAGGGCGCAAAAGAACGACGAGCAACGCTATCCGATAAGATAGCCCGCCTTGTCGAAATCGTGAACCGCCCCGAGAACAAAGATGATCACTTCCTTCTGTGGCACGACCTCGAAGATGAGCGTAGGGCTATATGCTCCGCTCTCCCTGAATGTAGAGCCGTCTACGGGTCGCAAGATGACGACGAGGCGGACGAGATTATACGAGCCTTCAAGGGTGGAGAGCTTAAATATCTCGCAGCTAAGCCCGAGATGCTCGGTGAGGGGCTGAACTTCCAATACCACTGCCACAAGGCGATCATGTTCATTGACTACAAGTTCAACGATAAGTTCCAAGCCGTGCACCGCATCCACCGCTTTATGCAGAAGCACCCCGTAGACCTCTACCTCGTCTATGCGGAGAGCGAGCAGGAGATCTTCAAGAGCTTTATGCACAAGTGGCAACAGCATAATCAGATGGTTGCTAACCTCGTGAAGCTCCTGCGAGCCTACGGACTTTATCACACGAAGAGCGAAGAGCGTCTGATGCGCTTTATGTTCGGAGAGCGTGAAGAGGCGAGCGGTGAACTTTGGCGGGCAATCAACAACGACAACGTGCAAGAGTGTCAGAAGATGCCCGACAACTCGGTAGACCTTATCGTGACGAGCATACCATTCTCCAACCACTACGAGTACACACCGACGTACAACGACTTCGGGCACAACGAGGACAACGAAGCCTTCTTCCAGCAGATGGACTTTCTCACACCCGAGCTTCTCCGCATCCTTCGCCCTGGACGCTTAGCGTGCATCCACGTAAAGGACAGAGTGCTATTCGGCAGTGCCACGGGTGACGGGATGCCAACCATTGACCCCTTCAGCGAGATGACCGTCTTCCACTATATGAAGCATGGCTTCCGATATATGGGGCGCATAACGGTGGACACAGACGTGGTGCGAGAGAATAATCAGACCTACCGACTTGGGTACACCGAGATGTGTAAGGATGGATCGAAGATGGGCGTAGGATGCCCCGAGTACGTGCTACTCTTCCGCAAGCTCCCAACGGACACCAGCCGAGCATACGCAGACGTGCCCGTGGTGAAGGACAAAGAGAAGTACAGCTTAGCAAGGTGGCAGTTAGATGCACACGCAAGCTGGAAGAGCTCAGGCGACAGACTTCTCTCCACAGAAGAGATAGCACGCCTCGACATAGCACAGATCCGCACGCTGTTCCGCAACTTCAGCGAGGACAACATCTACAGCTTCGAGCGTCATCTAAGGCTTGCCGAGGACTTAGGCGAAATCGACAAGCTCCCCAAGACGTTCATGGCCATCGACCCCGTAAGCCACAAGGACTACATCTGGGACGACGTGACCAGAATGCGAACGCTGAATACGACGCAGGCACAGAAGGGCAGAGCAAAGCATGTGTGCCCATTCCAGCTTGACATCGTGGAGCGACTTATCACACGATACAGCAACGAAGGGGACTTAGTGTTTGACCCGTTCGGTGGCATTCAGTCCGTCCCGTATTGTGCTATCAATCTCGGGCGAAGGGGGCTAAGCACTGAGCTCAATAAGGACTATTGGCGTGACGGGCTCTCCTACCTAAGAGAGGCGGAGATGCAGGTCACAAGCCCCACGCTGTTCGATGTACTATTTACAGACCAACAAGAATGAATATTGCAGAACTAACCACGGATGAGCGCAGAGTACACCAGCTCACCGCTATGAACAGAGCCAAGGAGGCTCTCGCAGAAGCACACAACACACACACCAGCAATTGGCTCACGGGGCGAGAGGCTTGTAAGCTTCTCGGAGTCTCAATGCCCACCCTTCTCAAGGGTCGGGCAATGGGCAAGTACCAATTTGTGCACTACAACCGCTCACGCTACTACTATGACAGACGTAGTCTTGAAGCCGTCCTTGGAGCAGAGGGTGCTGGAGGCGATACGTGCGAGGCTTGACGAACTCCAGCGGGCGAAGAGAATACCCCTCATCGTCCGCAAAGAGGAGATACCCGAGGTGGTAGGCTTATCCTTCCGAGAGGTTAGACCAGCGTTGGTCGCTCTCGTTGGTTCAGGGCAGATACGCTTCGGCAGGACTATCAGCAGTCAGTACTTCACACTCCCCCACCTATGAAGCTCACCAAGGACGAAGTCGCCCTACTTGACAAAGACCCGAAGGGCTTACTCGTCCGAGCTTACAAGCTCCACTACCCAGAGATGAGCACCCGAGAGGTGGCAAAAAGAGTAGGGCTATCAAAGACACAAGTACACCGCATTTTTGCTCAGGATGGGACACCCGATGGGACACCCAATGGGACAGCCGATGGGACAGTAAAACCCGCTCCACAAAAGGGCAAACTCACAAAGCGTGGGACACCCGATGGGACACCCAATGGGACAGCCGATGGGACAAAACGCCCCACCCTCACAGCGCTCCTCAAGCCGATATTTGAGAGCTTCTTCAAGAGCAAGACGAATATGGACTTCGTGTGGAGCGCAAAGGAGATGAAGAGCCTAAAGGACTTCGGCGAGAAGCTCAGGGCGTCAATCAAAGCCAAGGACAACCCACACGACGACGAGCATATAGCATCGGCACTCCCGATATTCCTCTCCAAGATAGACGACCCGTGGGTGCTATCTCATCTATCCCCCTCCATACTAAATAGCAAGTACAATGAACTCATATCACACATATCCCGACAACGCACTCTTACCCGAGCAGAGGAACGACAGCAAGCAGGCAATGCTCTTGAAGTACTCCGAGCTGGGGCTATGTCTGTCCGCCAGCGATGAGCCAGCACCAACTCTCCCCCAGCTCTCCCGAGCGATGGATGAGGGGCTTGTCCGCTCTATCTGCCAGCTCAAGAGAGACCCCGAGGCGAGAGAGCTGATGGAGGCAGAGGTCACGCTGGTAGTCGTAGACCTTTGGCAGTGGTTCGGTGCGACCGACAGCAGTGTACGCCTCGCTCCCCAGCTCGTGAAGCAGATAATCAACACCTACCCCCATATGTACATAGACGACCTGCGCATCTTCGCAGAGAAGGCGAGAGCGTCACACTTCGGGAAGGTGTACGGCTCGTTCTCCCCCTCCACGATGATGGAGTGGCTTCGCTCCTATTGGAACGACCGCCAGCGAGCGATGGAGGAAGAGAGCTACGCCCAGCACCTCTCACAGAAAGAGGCGGGCAACTACTCCGCCAGCGCATCAGATAGATACTTCACCAACCTCGCTCACAAGATGACGAAATGAAGCGGACACCTACACAAGACGACATACAGCAGGCGATAGCCTCCAGCCAGCCCCTCCAGCGAAGCCTCGCAGGGATTATGGCTAAGGCGGTGGCTGACACCTTCGCCAAGCCCACGATGACGCAGAGCAGAGCCTACGCAATGTTTGGGCGTGCCAACATAGAGCGGTGGTGCAAGCTCGGCTACCTTGAAGCCCGTAGAGCAGAGAGCGGGCGCATAGCCTACTACACCGCAGACCTTATCAACGCACAAAACAAGAGCTTTTACTGATGAATAGAGGACCAATGTACAACCGAGATGAGGTTGTGGAGTTCGCCCTTAGGCAGGTTATAGAGGGAGGGATGAAGCCCACCCACGCTGCGAGGATGGCCGTGGCTCGCTTTGACGTGTACACCGAGTGCTATATCTGCGACCTCGTCACGAAGCACCCACGATACAAGGAGTTCCGAGGCGGTAAGCCAGCTGGTCCTGGCATAATCCCGATGGAGGTGCTGGAGGGCGTCCACAAGATAGCCACGGAGAACCCGAAGATGCCGATAATGACCTGCATCCAAAAGTACAAGGATGAGTCGGGGTGCCAATTCCCCGTAGAGTCCATACGAGCTAAGTACCGACGAGTGATGGGCGGTGATGGCTTTGTAAAGAGAGGGCGGTACAAGACGGGCTTAGACTCCTCCGACTGCCTCCTTGACCTATCCCTTGATGAGCTTGTCCGCAGGGGCTATCTCTCAAGAGCAAAAGAATAGACACACTTTAACACACTTAGATATGAATGAACTGAACGTAACGGGGCGAGTGCTCCAAATCCTCCCCCTCCAGCAAGGCACATCCAAAGCGGGTAAGCCATGGAAATCTCTTGTGTTCGTCCTTGAAACGGGCGGGCAGTACCCAAAGAAAGTACCCATTAAGCTCTTCGGAGAGAGCGTAGACAAGTTCCCCCTTCAAGTCGGGCAAGAGGTAACCGCCTCCCTTGACCTTGACGGGCGAGAATGGGAGGGCAAGTGGTTTCCCGAGATTAAGGCGTGGAATATCGTCTATGCTGGCGCACAGACCGCCCCAGCTCCCACAGCTACACCTCAGCCCGCCCCAACGGCACAGCCTGCCACACCAGCAACACCAGCAACCCCACAAGAGAGCAGTGACCTGCCATTCTAACGATGAACGCCACACTTATAGCTACTGCCCTCCTCGCCTTGTCCTGCGTGGTGATGGGCTACCTAATCTGGACGCTACACTCACGCCTTCGCCTTCTTGAGCGTACAAGCTCTACGCTCAAAATACAGGCAAGGGATATAGCCAAGATGCACGATGAGGCGTGCAAGATCAAGGATGAGCAGATGGGCTACTTCCAAGTCGTTAGCGGACAACAGCACGATATTCTCGGGATGATTAGCCGTTTCAGCGACTTCACCCTCAAGCTCGCAGAGAAGGTGCTTGCCAAGGGCGAGTATCAAGCCCCCACGGCTAAGCCCGCCACGCTGGGGCGTGTTCCACGACCCCTGATGCGCACTAAGCCCGTGATGAACAAGAGAGAAGAAGCAAAAGAATGAAAGTGCTATCACTATTTGACGGAATGAGCTGCGGGCAAATCGCACTGCGAGAGCTTGGCGTGCCTATTGAAAGGTACTATGCCAGTGAGATAGACAAGCACGCTATCCAGCAGACGCAGCTCAACTTCCCCGAGACTATCCAGCTCGGAGACGTAGAGAAGTGGCGAGAGTGGAACATAGAGTGGTCGGAGATAGACCTCCTTCTCGCTGGCTCGCCCTGCCAAGGATTCAGCTTAGCTGGCAAAATGCTCGGTCACGACGACCCACGAAGCAGGCTGTATTGGGTGTTCCTTGACATCCTGCACCACGTGCAAAAGCTCAACCCCAACGTAAAGTACCTCCTTGAGAATGTGCGAATGCGCCCAGCAGACGAGGCGAGGATAAACGAAAGCCTCGGAATTAGGCCTGTTGTGATTAACTCCGCCCTTGTCTCCGCTCAGAACAGAGTGCGCTTATACTGGAGTAATGGTAAAACACGCATCGATGGGCTTCTCGGAGATAGCGTGACGGACATCGACCAGCCTGCGGATAAATGCGTAACCATACACGACATCCTGCAACGAAAGACAGACGACAAGTATACACTCGGTGTTTATCGGGAGGGTCGTGGGTATGTGAAATCAAAAAATAAAAAGGTAAAGGCAGGGACGCTTTCTACAAAGGACAATGTTATAGCAGTTCTACCTGCAAACACCCCCATATCAGTGGGCATAATACAAGGCTTTACTGACCCGCGAGCGTACAGACCTATGACTGGATACAAGGCTCCGTCTCTTTGCGCTCGAGCAAGGCAGGACGGATCTGGACAGCCTTGCCTCTTAGAAGAGGGTGTACTCCTCCGCCTTCTAACTCCCACCGAATGCGCCCGACTGCAAACCATCCCCGACTGGTACAAGTGGGGATGCTCGGACACACAAGCCTACAAGATGCTCGGCAACGGGTGGACGGTTGAAGTGGTCAAACACATCTTATCACACATCATCAAATAGCAACGACAATGATATACATACTTTACAACGCAGATACGCTCAACCGCTACGCCAAGGACTGCCACCAGCGGGCAGTAGCTAAAGGCTTTTGGGATGAGCAACACTCCGTCGGGCATTATCTGATGCTGGCCTTCGGAGAGCTTCACGAGGCTATCGAAGCAGACCGCATCGGGAAGTGGGCAAAGCTCGACCCCAACACGATAGGCACGCTCCATAGTATAGAGGGGGCTATCTACGTTCAAGAGTTCCTTCGCCTTGTCAAGGACACCGTGGAGGACAAGATCGCCGACGCAGTGATACGCCTGCTCGACCTGCTGGGGTACATGATTGATAGATATGGTCTACATGCTTGGCAGGTGAGTTGCGGAATTAATTTATATGGCGAGGATGGCATTCCTCCTATGCTAACGGATGCGCTCTTGCCGATAGTCACAGATTTATGTATTGCGGACGAAAAATGCGACCCCACAATGGGCTTCCTTAATGCCCTCAAGTCACTCGAACAGCTCTGCGACCACCTCGGCATCGACCTAATGGCGCACATCGACCTCAAGCTGAAATATAACGAAACACGCCCTGCCCTGCACGGCAAGAAGTACTAATATGAGAAAGCTATTCACAATCCTCCTCTCCGTGGTAGTCGTGGTTTCAGTCTCCTGCAATCAGCCAGACTACTACACGGGAGTGGTCATAAGAAAGAACCACAGGCTTATAAGTAGAGGGCGTCACGTGTATGGCGTCGTACTTATGTGTAAAGATGGCAAGCACTTCGTCCCAGTGGATGAAACGACCTACCATAAGTATAACATAGGCGAGGTAGCCACCCTCGAAAATATAACACCATACTAACTCGACGAGCTATGACAACGGACAACATAATCGACCTGCTCATCATCGCCTGCGGTGGGCTACTCGTGTGGTCAATAGCTGTGACGCTAACGCTGTGGCACGAACGCAGGGAGCGTGAGCCAAAGGCAACCACTGCACCCGAAGCGGAGGACGTGACGCCCACCGAGATACCCGAGAATGACAAGGACTGGCACGTGCGCCATGACTATGTAGAGTGGATGCGAACAGAGATAGTCAAGAACTTGGATGGTAGTCCCTTCTGCTGCGTGCGCATCGATGATAGTGGCAAGGGTGATGCTCTAAACCACGGAGAGGCGCACGCCCTTCTCCTGCCCTTCCTGCAGAAAGGCTACTACGCCTACCGAGAGCTAACGGGCTGGACGGGTAACAAGGTCACCCGATTCCGAGTGGTGAAGCACCGAGACGCTGAGAATAACGCCCTCGAGATCACCGAAGAGTTACTAACCAAGAATGTACAGCTATGACGGAAGTAATAGTGCTACTCGCAGGGGCAAGCCTTAGCCTTCTGTTCTACGTGATTGGCTTGCGTGAGGATATAGCAGATCTGCGCAAGTCCAAGGACGACCTGCGGGAGAGCATGTGTAGGGTGAATTACTCCCTGCACCAAGGTATAGAGAGGTTAAAGCGTGAGAAGCACGCCCAGCGCAAGAAGCTCACGGCCGAGATACACGCCCTACGCACCCAGCTCCACCAGCTGAGGAAGGAGCAACAGAAGCAAGACAACCAAATACACAAGGCTATGACCAAAGAACAAAAAGAGGTGCTAACAGCATGGTACAAAAAACTGCTTGTCACCTATCGTATTGACTTCTTCCGAGGTGTTGTGCTCGTAAGAGTAGTGACGTACTTATGTGATGGGGGATCGCACAGGTTGATGAGGGCTATCGGTACGTGCCAAGTGGCTGAACGGCTCGGCTTTGAAGCAGACACGAAGTACTACACTGAGCTACTCAAAGAACTACGTGAGATAGCAAAGCAAGTGCCACTAAGTGACGAAGCACAGAGCGCCATCACTCACATCTTCAGAGGTGATTGGGCGGAGGCTACCAAGGCTATCATGAAGCTAAAGCGCAACGAACAGAAGTAACAACGAGTGCGCCACGTTGGCGGGAGACCGCACGCGAGACCTTCACGCGCCTGGGACGGCGGGGCGCACTCTAATCAATCCAGAGACAATGACACGAGAAGAACTACTGAAAGCCCTCCGCCCGCTCGAATGGCGAAAGCTGACGGGTAGCCTTAGAGCGATCTACAAAGCCGACCAATTCATAGACGGGGACGTACTCATCAGCGAGGTGTACCCGAAGTGGATTACAACGTTCGACAACGTGGAGTACAACACTTTGGAGGAAGCTAAGCAAGCTGCCGAGGAGTACCGAAAGAACAAGATACTATCACACTTTAACATTGAGGAGAAATGACAGAAACGATAGGCTTCACCGCATCAGTAGTGCTGGGTGTATCGGAGCTGGTACTCTTATCCTCGTTTGTCTTAGCAGTAGACCGAGAGAGGGAGCGTGAAGACGAAGATGACGACAAGGTCTTCAACGCCTACATAACTGTGCTCAAGGTCTCGTCAGTAACATTCGTCTTATCATGGCTAACCTTAGTGATCGTAGCTATAGTAGAAAGCATAATCAAATGACACGCGAAGAAGTAAAAGCACAGCTTGCGAAACGCCCGCTGGAGTGGAAGATGATACATGATTGGACTACCAGTCGCAACACAAGTAGATGTATACACAGAGGGAGCCTTTTTAGGCTTTTCGATGATATGTCAGCATTCTATTCAATAAGAATACGACGCAAATGGAACAAAAATGGTGCTCTTAAGTTAGAGGGTACATTGCTGTTAGTCGTGGAAGCCGAAGAAGCAATACGACTGTATGGCGAAGAGTCTAACGAGTATGTGATTGGCGAAGCTTCTAAGCAAGCAGATGCTTTAGAGCCATGTAGAATCGAAAAGCTTGAGGGTATGGCAGAGAACCACCGCCTCGACCTAATCTGCCGACTTCTCGGCATTAACGACTAAGGAGAACGACTATGACACAAGAGCAATTAGAACGTGAGCTGCTGCCACTCTGCTGGCGAAAGACGGGCGCGAACGATATGATAGGAGCGCACACGGACATCGGTATGTGCTTCTACATACACCACATCGAGGGGAGTGGATACTGGGGATATATCCTTGACTCGTGGCGAGACTTTGAGGTGGTGAAGCTCAAAGCCAAGACGCTCGAAGAGGCTAAGGCTTTCTTCTGGGACTTGTACGCAGGGAACGTATGGAGCTTGCTCAAGTGGGAGGATACAAAGCAATAGGTTAACGAAAAGCCCATTTGCTTAACATATCCACACCAATAGGTTAACGAAAACGCAAATACTTAACAGATGGAACAGAAACAGCCACGGATAAAGTGGACTTACGACCCCGAGACAAACGAGCTGATGGGGGTTGCTGATAATGGCGTGCGCTTCAAGATTGTCACCCGACAAAACGGAACGCATTCATATTGCGACCACAGCGTAATAGAGGAGGACGAGAAGCCGATAATACACAAGGTAGCTGGAGCTTTAGGCGAACTCGATTTGCAAGCGCACGCCCGTGAGTGTGAGGGGTATCTTGAAAGACTCGAAGCGAAGATGGCAAAACCACGGAAGGCTACGACGAAAGACATGGTTGAGTGGCTTGTCGATTGGAGTAATATGCTCCGAAAAGCCTCGGACACAATCACGGGGAAGGAAATCAAGTGGTTCTTGGTTAGAGATGGTAATATCTCGGGTGAAGACGAAGGGACGGGTGCTTTATTTAGGGTTGAGGACGGACGTTTGACGATCTGCCTTTTGGATGCTGGAGGTGAAGACCGAGCAAAAGAGATATGCCGAAAATTCGTGCGAGCCCTGTACGCCACCCCCAAAGAGTAACTAACACCTAACTATACAGCCTATGCGAAAAGCTACCACCTCCAAGAAACGGGGGCAACCGAAGCCCGACTCGTACGACATGTTCATATTCCTTCTCCGAAGCTACCTCAAAGAAGAGTGCGTCCGTGAGCTTCGGTTTCACCCCGTGAGGAGGTGGCGCTTTGACTACGCCATCCCCTCTCATAAGATAGCCATCGAGGTAGAGGGTGGCGTGTGGACACAGGGACGGCATACCCGCCCCAAGGGATTCTTAGGAGACATGGAGAAGTACAACACCGCCACCGCTCTCGGCTGGCGTGTTCTCCGTGTCACGCCCGAGACCCTCACCACTGGGGCTACACTCGACCTCATCAAGCAGACCATCAGAACAACTCAGCAGACAAGCGAATGAATACCACCGAGAAGCTCACATTGTCGGAAGCGGTCAAGAGGGCATACTCCACCCTCCCCGACTACATGAACAAGTATCTCGCCCGTGACCTCGTCATCACGGGGGTGATACTGCACACGCACCCTGAGTGCATAGAGAAGCGAGAACGACTGCCCCGCCACTTCGCAACGTCTCTATCCCGAGAGCTGCGGATGAACCGCAGTCAGCTCTCACGCTCTATCCCTGCGCTCATCGTACGCTACAATACTTGCCCCGAGGACAAGAGGGCGGTGGTGGGTATCCTGGACAGCCTAAGAGATAGCACCTGAACCCCGGTGCTATTTTCACGAGTGCTCCGTGATAAGTGAAATGCCAAGCCAAACCAAACGATATACAACGCGCAATACACTTATATATAAGTAGAGGTTTGTGCGTAGAAAATTATTTTCACTTAAAATTTTGCAGTGTGAAAAAGTTGTCTTACCTTTGTAGTGTGAGAGAGCAAGAGATGCAATCCACACGTAACGTAAAAGACAAAAGACAATGTTCAAGAAAATCAATGGTCGCGGTTTTGACGTGATCGAAGTAAGAGGGTTCGAGTTCACAATGGGTGGTCAATGCCCAGATATGAGATGCCTAAACCTGGGCGAAGTATCGCAAGAAGAAGGTATCTCTATCATCAAAGAAGCCCTTGAGGCGTTTGTGAGAGAGCTGCCAGGTCGTGGTGAATGGCGCATCGAAGCGTTCGACTGCAATGACGTGTGCTATGAAGCATGGCTGAAAGAAGAGGGCGACAAGACCTACAACGTGAGTATAGATGGCGAGGTCGTTGCCACAGAAGACGCAACCCCTCTCAATGAACTAATCGTGAGCCTTATTGGCGAGTTAGCAGAAGAGTAAGAAATCGCCCGGGGTTGGCGGTGGTCAGCCCCGGGCTTTCAAAATCACCGGTATAGACAACGCATACAGCTATGAAGACCTACTACTACAACGTAAAGGGCGGTGTAACGCCAGCAGACCACGACATTAAGCACGCCGTCAATTGGTGTGATGGTGATAGCTTTGGCTACGACATCGCAAGCGCTCGCCTTGAGATTAGCAACCCCAAGGCTTACGACGACTACCTCACCGACATCAGCGGTCACTACGTAGAGGGCGTGGCAGACATCCACGAAGCGCACGATTATCTGATAGACCTCGTGCAGGCTATGCTCGCAGAGCTTATGGCTAAGAGCTACGGACCAGCTATTGACCTCGGGGTGATGAGTGCAACTATCGATGAGCGCTATGCAGATGGCACGCTGGTTGTCTACTCGGCATACTACTACATCAGCGACGGCGATATCAACGTGCATGTAGACGCCTACGGGCGAGCCGAGGGCAACGTAGTGAGTGGCGAAGCGCTGCGACAGATGGTTTGCGTCACGCCACCAGTGGGCGAAAACTAACATCACGAGGGGGCGGGTAACACCGCTCCCTTTTCCGTTTCAAAGAAAATAGTAACATATTGGCTTTTAGCCATAAACCCAATTTCTCGTTAACTAACTTTACAACATAAAAATCAAGATTATGAACTACTCAGAACGCATGCAAGCCTATATGGCTGAAAACGGCATCAACGCTAAGAGCGTCGTCTACCTCACTATCGCACGTGAGCCACTCGAGCGCATCATCTCGGGCAACAAGACGGTAGAGTTCAGAGACTTCTCGGACTTCTATGTGAAGAAGCTATTCGTCGTCTCAGATGGCGAGGTGGTAGACGCTAAGCCCTTTACGCATATCTTATTCCAGGCTGGATACTCAGCAAATTCGCCCCGGGCGTTGGTCGAGATAGCGGACATTAAGGTTAAGTTGCCCGAAGACACAGCCCCCCAGTCAGCGGTCGGCAAGGCTATGTACGCAGAGGCTGAGGTTGAGGGGTTTGAGCAAGATGACGCCTGGATAGGCATCTCTATTGGTGCCGTATTATTCACAGAGTAGCGAAATAGCCAACCGATATGTGTAATTCATCGTAAGTTTAATTCATTCAACCAAAACCAACTATGGCAAAAAACAAGAAGCGTCCAGACTCGTACAACCTTGAGATCGAGAGGTTGCATACAGCCCTAAGACCCAAGAGCTACACATCGTCTGAAGCTCACAGGGTGTTGCGCCAGGACTACAACCAAAAGCAAGGGCGATATAAGACGCGCTCGGGTCGTCTCTATTCAAACGTAGGGGTGCCCAGCCGTATCAGAGCTTAGACTATGCGCCTCGCTATTGAGTGCATACGACAGATAGCGTCCAAGTCGGACAAGGTGATACTATTCCACTCGGCAACGGGTAAGGATAGTATCGCCTTGCTCGATTTATGCTACCCCTACTTCAAAGAGATCGTGTGCGTCTATATGTACATGGTCGAGGGCTTAGAGCATATAGACAAGTACATCATCTGGGCGAAGCAGAGATACCCCAAGGCTCGCTTTATCTCAGTCCCGCACTACGCCCTCACCCAATACATCAAGGACGGGGCATTTGGCTGCGAGCAAGACCCCAAGCAGCGCATCAAGACGCTAAGCGACATCACCGAGGACGTGCGGGCTATGACGGGCATAGAGTGGGCTATCTATGGCTTCAAGCAGACGGACAGCATCAACAGACGCATCATGCTACGCACCTACGAGGGGCAGATGATCAACGAGGCTACCCGCAAAGCCTACCCTCTCTCGCTCTACAGGAACAAGGACATAGAGGCATATATCAAGCACAAGAGGCTCATCCCCTCGCTCAAGTACGGCAACGGACAGAGCCAAGGCACGGACGTATCGAACATTCCGTTCCTTCTGTTCTGCCGAGACAAGTACCCGCAAGACCTCGAGCGAGTGATAGCACGCTTCCCCGAAGTAGAGAAGATACTATTCGACTACCTTAACTACGATCCCAAGTATGACCAAGGCGATTAAGCAAGCCCCAGCCCGTGAGGTGATGCGCTCAGAGATACACTTCGCCTCCTACAACCCCCGTAAGCTCACAGAGGACGCACGCAAGCGACTCAAGGCAAACCTCAAGCGAGTAGGATTAGCAGGGGGCATCGTGTGGAACGAAGAGACGGGCAACCTCGTGTCAGGGCATCAGCGCCTCTCTATCCTTGACGAGATACAGCGCTACGACCCCGAGACGAACGAGAACGACTACCCCATAAGAGTAGAGGTACTGCACCTCACAGACAAGGAAGAGAAGGAGCAGAACATCTTCATGAACTCTACCACCGCACAAGGGGAGTTCGATAGCGACCTACTCGCAAAGATGCTACCCGAGATAGACATAGACCTCGCAGGTCTCGACAGCTCGGACATCAGCATCCTAATGGCTGAGACATCAGCATTCGACATCACAGACTACCACCAAGCCTCATCACAAGGCTTCACAAGCGTAGCAACGCCCCTCTCAGACGAAGAGCGACAAGCACGCAAGGAACACGTCAAAGAAGTAAGAGCCCAGACGGCAGGTAAGATGGAAGGCGAGTACTACGAGGGCGAAGCCTATGTAACACTCTCCTTTCAGAGCTACGCCAATAAGCTCTACTTTATGGAAATGCTCCAGCACGCCCTCCCCGACCAAGGTATCAACCCCTCGGACAAGTATCTCAAGGGTGAGGCGGTACACGAACTAATAGCAGGATAGGGATATGGCAAAGAAGGCAACGAAGAAGGAGGAGGAGAAGGAAGAGGAGAAGGAAGAGGCAAAGTCAAAAGGTGGCACTCGCACACGTCCGAAGGGTGCAGGTCGAAAGAAGCTCGAAGTACCCTCCCTTGACACTATCCGCCAGCTCGCAAAGACCACGTTAGGCAACAAGAGCAAGGTAGCCGAAATGCTGGGCGTCTCCCGCTATTGCCTGCTTAAATGGGAGAGGGATAACCCCAAGATAGGCGAAATATTCCAAGAGCAGTGGGAAAAGCGACTTGACGTGTATCTCGATACCGCACATATCCTCGCTATTGGACAGACGGGTACGGACGAGAATGGGAAAACGATCTACACCACCCCTCCCGACTCCAATATGCTCCGCTTTATGATTGAGAAGTTTGGTAAGCAAGCAGGCTTCGGGCAGGAGGTGTCTGTAAACGTCAGCGGAGAGATGAAGGTGGGCGTGCCTATCTCTAAGTGGTTAGCAGATAATACCGAGTAGTTATGGACGTAGAGAGGGAGACCAATACCCCCGTACACTCCGTCTACCACCCGCTCTACAAGAACAAGGATAAGTTCATTGTGCTTATCACGGGTGGGCGTGGCTCGGGGAAGAGCTTTGAGGTGGCTCGCTTCCTCGAGCGCCTCACGTTTGAGAAGAACCGCAAGATCCTCTTCACTCGCTACACGCTGGTATCAGCGAGTAAGTCCATTATCCCCGAGGTAGAGGACAAGATAGAGCGAGACGGCACGCAGGAGTACTTCAAGGTGACGAAAGACCGCATCATCAATAAGTACACGGGCAGCGAGATTATGTTTATGGGTATCCTCGCCTCCTCGGGCAACCAGACGGCAAAGCTCAAGAGTATCCAGGGTGTGTCGGTGTTCGTGTGTGACGAGGCGGAGGAATGGCGCAGTGAAGAGGACTATGATAAGATGGTGCTCTCCATTCGTACTAAGGGGGTGCAGAATATGGTCATCGTCGTGATGAACCCCGCCAGCACCTCCCACTTCGTCTATCAGAAGTACATCAAGGACACGCACCGCATAGAGGTGATAGATGGAGTGCCCGTGCAGATAAGCACGCACCCCAACGTGCTACACATCCATACGACCTACCTTGACAACTTAGAATACCTCTCTCGGGAGTTCGTGAGCGAGATTGAGGACATCAAGGCGAACAACCCCGAGAAGTACCAACGTATCGTCATCGGGAAGTGGTCAGAGATGAACGAGGGGGCTATCTTCAAGAAGTACTCCGTGGTGGACTCTATGCCCCACTTCGTACAGCGTTGCGGGCTGGGGCTGGACTTCGGCTATACCAACGACCCCACCGCAGGTATCTTCTGTGGCGTGTATGGCAATACGCTCTACCTTGACGAGGTATGCTACAATACCCACATGGGGAGCGGTGACATCATCAAAGCCCTACGGCAGTACTCCAGCTTTGACATCACGGCAGACTCTGCCGACCCTCGTCTCATTGACGAGCTGAGGGCGGGTGGCTTGCGTGTCTCCCCCGTGGTCAAGGGTGCGGGCAGTGTCATTGCTGGCATCAACAAGATGCTGGAGATGGATATCTGCATCACCGCACGGAGCAAGAACCTGCAATACGAGCTTGACAACTACTGCTGGGCTAAGGACAAGGACGGGCAGTATACGAACGAGCCGATAGACGCTAACAACCACCTCATAGACGCTACCCGCTACTACATACTACGTAACATCCTCGGCTGGTCGGGAATGCAGAGACGAAGCTACGAGGGCATATTTTAGACTATATGGAACAGACAGACAAGACGCTGGAGGCGAAGCTCTCCGCTATCCCCAAGGTGCGAGCCAAGTACAAGGAGGAGCGCATGGCCATACTCAGAGAGCAGTGGGAATACTCCCGTCATGAGGTGATGAGTGAGGCGCACCGCCCCGATGATAGGGTGATGGTCAAGGACGAAGAGGTAGATGTCAACGGCAGGCGCACGGGAGCGGTGTACGAAACGAAGAAGGTAAACCGCATCTCCTCCCCGCTGGAGCAACTCATCGTAGAGATACACACCGCCTTTGCCGTGGGGCTACCACCCGACCTGCAAGCCGTAGCCAAGACGAAAGAGCAGGAGCATATGCTTGACCTCATCCGTGAGACGGAGACGAAGAACAAGATACGCTTCATTAACCAACGTGCCGTGCGTGCCGTCCTCTCCGAGACGATTGTAGCCGAGTATTGGTGGGCGGTCAAAGACCCCGACTTCTACGAGGATAAGGACTACGCCCGTGGGGCAGATACACGCCTCCGCTGTGAGCTGTGGTCACCCTTCAACGGGGATAGAATAGTGCCTATCAAGGATACCTATGGCGACCTCGTCTCCTTCTACCGCTTCTACTCGGTCAAGGTAGACGACAAGGAGGTGGAGAAGCTGATGGAGATTGACGCTACCCACGTCTACACCTACGAGAATGTGAAGGGCAAGGGCTGGACGCTCATCTCGCAAGAGCTCCACGGCTTCGACAAGATGCCCGTTATCTACATGGAGATGAAGCACGCCCTCTGTGACCGCATACAGAGCAAGCGTAAGCGCATCGAGGAGCTGGAGAGCAACTACGCAGACTGCATCAACGATAACTTCTTCCCCAAGGTGCTGGTGCGTGGCTCTGTGTCGGGCGTACAGAAATCGGGCAAGACGCAGACCATTCAGATGACGGGAAATGAAGCGGACGTGCGTTACCTCACGTGGGATCAGTCCACCAGCGCAGCGGAGGGCGAGCTTGCCCGCCTTGTAGATGATTGCTTCACGATGACGATGACCCCACGCATCAACCCCAAAGACCTCCAAGGGCTGGGGACGGCACTCTCGGGTGTCGCCTTCAAGTATGTGTTTATGGGGGCGCACATTGCCGTCCGTAAGCATGAGGAGGTTATCGGTGAGTACCTCGCACGTAGGTATAGCTTCCTCAAGCACGCTATCTCCCTGCAAGTGCCAGCGGTGAGGGCTGGCAGGTCGCTCCGTCTTGACCCCGTCCTCGTACCCTTCACCATTGAGGCAAGCACCGAAGAGGTGAGCAAGGAGAGTGAGGAGGGCAAGCCCAGCGCAGGCGAGCCCACGCCAACCAAGACCGAGGAAAAGGAATAGCAACCAACCCCTAACAGCGATAGCCCCGTGGAGTACCCTCTCTGCGGGGCTTTTTTATGCCCAAAAGCACAGAGGTAGAGGAAATTAGTAACATATCTCTATTTCTACCCAAACCCAATATCAAGCTATATATATTTGCGTATATCTGATAGCTTAACGATATGAAAACTAAAATCTTACAACAGCTCAAACAGAGATATTCCAATCTCGGGGTGAGCGACAAGGCATTTGATGGGGTAGCCGACTTCTTGTCAAAAACCATCACCGAGGAAGAACGTATCGCAGAGTCAGTGGCAGGTGCAGAGTCTTTCCTGAAGGCGTATCAGTCCGACGTGGACAAGGAGCGCACGAGCGCATCCACCCTCCGCAAGGAGCTTGAAGCCCTCAAGAAGGAAACCCAGCCCAAGCCCACCGACCCTAAGCCAAACGACAATCAGGGGAACGAACCCACCGAGCGAGAGAAGCAGATGATGCAGCAGCTGGAAGCCCAGCAGAAGCAGATCGAACTCATCCTCGGTCAACGCTCCCACGAGGGTAAGCTGGCACAGATCACCGCCCTCCTCGGAGAAAAGAATATTCCCGAGTCCTTCTACACCATGGCTCTAAGCGGGCGCACCTTCGGAGAAGATACGAACGTAGGCGAGCTGGTAGCTAACATCGAGCAGGGCTACACGAAGTTCCAAGACGAGAGCGCCAATAGTCGCTTCGGAGGCGCAGGAAAGCCCGAAGCAGGCGAGCCGTCCAACGATGACGTGATGGCTTCTATCGTGAAGCAGGTGAACGAAGGTACGGAGGCAATCCTTAACGAGAAGAAGTAAAAGAACATGGCAAAAATCAAGTATGACGAAAACGCGTACATGCCCGTCAACGAGCTGTACCGTGTAGAGACGGGCTACCGTCTCTCGGGAGGTTTCAACCTCGACGTCACGGGTCTAACGGCTGGCTCCGTAGTCCCTCCCCTTGCGCCTATCTCTGTCGACAAGGTCACCCGCAAGGCTACCCTGCTCAAGCGTGTGCGTGTCGTAGAGGCTGGTTCGGGGAAGAAGGTCAAGGTCTCCAAGTACGCTAACCTTGCGAGCGGTATGTTCCTCTCCAACGGAACGGCAACGCTCACCATCGACAGCGTAGACACCTCCGACAAGGAGTTTGACACTATCACGGCTAAGGCTGATGCGTCGGCATTCACCAAGGGCGCAGTCCTCTTCGAGGCTACCGCAGCTACGGGGAACACCGCCAAGGGCAGTGCCGACTACCTCACCTACGCACCCGTCAAGGTGGAAGAAGGGGCTACCCTCACCGCCCTCGGTCGTGCCTTTGAGGTGGATACGGACAAGCTCTATATCCCAGTCACGGAGGAGGACAAGAAGGCGCTCACCGCCCGCTTCCTCTTCGTCTAAGCCAACCAACTAACCAAAACCGACAGATATGAATTTGACTATTGATAGTTTCCTCGGTCACGCTGGCTACGTCAAGTCAGTGTCAGACCGAGCGCTGGCTACGGAGCGAAACAAGATCGTCCTCGGCAACTACATGAGCTTCGAGTACACCCCTGATCGAATCTTCAAGTCCATCTACGGGGTGACTACCGCAGTGCGCATGGGTTCGGTCATTGACCGCAACGCAGGAAAGGTGCTCCGTGGGCGTGCGCCTATGGGTGACGCTATTCTCGAGGTAGCAGACATTGCCGACCGCTTCCAGATGGATAACGACCGACTGGAGAAGCTCAGTGATGTCATCAAGCAGGTGAATGCTGGGAAGCTGGGCTACGATGCGGTGGTAAACACCCTTGTAGACGACTTCCGTGAAGCCTCTATTGCCCCGTACAAGCGTGCGGAGAAGATCTTGTTTGACCTTATATTCAACGGGAAGGCAGAGGTGACTATCGAAGACAACCCCAAGGGCGTGTCTATCCTCGATATGAACCTCCCCATCCTCAAGGCAGAAGCCAAGGCGAGCGACAAGGACAACTTCGTCGAGTTCCTCGTAGACCTCCGCGAAAAGTACAGCCACATCAACTTCGGTACGATAGAGATGAATTCGGCTACCTTCATTAAGTACTTCGCGAAGAATAAGGGTCTGGTGGATAGATACACCATCAACAGAGGTACTTCGGAGGTCCAGTCTAACGGGATCGCATCGCTCAACACGGTCAATACGATTTTGACCGAGCTGGGTCTTCCTTCTATCCGCATCGTTAGCAATATCGTAGAAGACCTTGAAGGTAAGACCTACCGCCTCTGCCCAGACGACAAGATCGTCTTCCTGCCCGAGGGTGAGATCGGTAAGATGCGCTTCTATGAGCCATACGAGCTTCGAGACCCTGTTCCAACCAAGACGTACACCGCTCTGGCTGGCAATCACATGATCTCCACGCAGCGCACGGATGAAGGTCGTTTCATCGAGTACGCTTGTGCGTGGATCCCCGAGGTGCGTCTACCTAAGCATATCCTCTCAGTAGACCTCAAGGCTATCAAGTAGACGATATGACCCCGCAGGAGTATATCCAAGAAAAGTACAAAGCTATGGGGGTAAGCCTCTCCGATGGCTATGTGTCCTCTCTGCTTGTCGGCAAGGGGTTATCCCCGAGCGATGATACCTACTTCTCTGAGGTGGGAGGAGTGGAGCGTGTACACAGAGCTTTCGTAGAGAGTCTGCCCGAGTTCCTTCTGATGCCAAGCTCCGTGAGTGAGCTGGGGGTGTCTATCTCTCGGGCATCGAAGGATGATATAGTTAAGTACTACCGCCTTGAGTGCCGACGCCTCGGGCTTCCCGATATGCTCTCCGAGCCTCCAAGAGTGCGCTGGCTATGATTTACGAGAACGGATATATACAAGCGATAGAGACCGAACAAGGGAGCTTCGACGACAAGGGGAGACCCGTGTTTTCGGACGCTATCGAGTGCGAGCTTATCCCTTGTATGTTCCGCTCCTCGGTCAATGACAAGCGAGGGACGTACAAGGATGGCGGGCATTCCCGCTACGCCTACGAGGTACACCTTGAACCTGTATCGGTGACTGCAAAGCGTGCAAAGCTATACCGAAAGGATGGAAGTCTTATCGGTGAGTTCACGATACAGAGCTGGGAGTACGCCCGCATCCTCAACTTCACTCAGATCATCTTAGGCTGATGGAGTTGCGGGAGTTCCTCGCTGAGGTGCGCAATGAGGTTATCACCGAGATCATCGATGACGTGCGCTTCATCGCTAAGGGGTGCTATGAGGAGGCTATCCGACGCAAGCAATATGCGGATAAGTCGGGCGCTCTCTCCGCCTCCACAGGATGGGCAGTGAGCTACGATGGCAAGGTGGTGCATTCGGGCGGGTTTACGGGAAACGGAAGGAAAGCAAGCGCAGGGCAGTCCGCAGGTCGTGAGGCGGTGCAGGAGCTGGCAAGGGGGAGCAAGGGTATACGCCTTATCCTCGTCGCTGGTATGCACTACGCCTCCCACGTAGAGGCTAAGGGCTTTGACGTGACGACCTCGGGCGAACTCTTAGCGGAGGAGATGGTGCAATGGTGGCTGAATAATGCGTAAGACGGGATTAGCGATAGAGGAGTATATCCACGGGCTTCTCAAAGGGAGAGTAGTGGTTAGTGGTGATGTGTACAGAAATGGCACACGACCCTTTGATAGCAAGGTGGAGGATGTCGTAGTGTCCTTCCTCACGGGGAGGGATGGCTTAGACGGCTTCTCGCAGAGCGGTGTCGTCAATGTGAACGCCTATGTTCCTATGCGCAATTTCGGGGAGCCCTTATTAGTCAAGGACGTTAAAAGGTGCGAAGAGCTGGAGGAAGCTATCTCACAGCTCGTAGATGCACACCGCACGGGGGACTTTCTCCTTGTTCTTGACGGGACTCCCACCACCTTCTCCGAAGAGGGCTTTAGCGTGGTGAATGTGAGAGTCAAATACAAGTATAACAAACTAACAGAGTAACAGATATGTCATATCAGGATACTAATAACACCGCTTGGGGCAAGGTAGAAGTCCAGGTGGGTGCCGTGAACGCCACGGACGGGAGCAAGATGCCCACCGCTGGGATGGCCCTTATTGGCTTCGTCAAGGAGGGTTCGCTGAGCATCGAGCAGGAGGAAGGCGACAAGAAGGAGTGGAAGGCTGTAGGCGGTGAGGTCGTAGACAGCATCGCTTCTGCATCCGCCCTCCGCATCAAGTTCCACGTGAAGAACCTCAACAAGAGCGTGATGGAGAAGGTGTTCAGCGTCACCGAGAACTCCAATACGCTCGAGGTGAATGGCCTTGTCTCTACGAAGGAGTGGGCGCTGGCCATCATCCCTGAGACGCAAGGCGCTGAGGTCTTCAAGGCTCCCCGTGTCAAGCTGACGGGCGTTATCGCCCTCAGCGAGGACGCAGGCTACGGGATTGACATCACGGCTACTATCCTCAAGGCGAAGGTGAACAGCCCCCTCTTCTATCTTGAAAAGAAGGCTTAGTGATGAAGCTCCCTTTCTTCAAGAAGAAGGCAGAACAGATGGTATCGGATACGCTCCTCTCGGGGGGCGTGTCCGTGTCCATCGGCTCTACCGAGTACAAGGTCTACCCTCCTACGCTTGCTACGTGGGTAGAGGTGTCGGCTCTCATTGCGCAGGTCACGGACGTAGAGGAGCGAGATATGACGCTCTATGACCTCATCGCCCTTGGCAGTGACGCAGAGACCTACGCACATATCCTCGCTACGTTCATCACGGGCGTGAAGCGTGACAACGAAGCGGAGCGACGCAAGACGGCTGAAACGCTCCTCTATACCGCCACTATCCCCGACCTCGCAACAGCTCTATTCAACGTGCTTGAGAGTGCGAACATCGGGGAGCTTTTTATGCTTACCACTTCCCTCAAGAGGACAGCGATAACGAAGCCAACGAAGGAGGTGGGGAGCGAAACGACAGCCCTTGGGCAAGAATAGGCAGTTTCGCCAAGTACTATCATCTGAGCTTTGATTACGTCCTCTACGAGCTCAGCTATACGAATTTCCTCCTCTACTCTAAGGCTATCCCCAGCTACAAGCCCAAGGACGAGGGGAAGAAAAAGACGACGAGCCGTGGCATGTCCTTCGGGAGCTTCACCTCGGCACTCAAGAAAATAGCGCAATAAATGGCACACAAGACGTTCTCTGTCACCCTTGACCCTACGGAGTTCATCAAAGGCACGAAGAGCTTAGAAGAGAGCTTTGACCGCCTCCAGCAGAAGATCCAAGGGACATCAACGAAGCTACCCAGCTACAACGCACCCATCACCGAGGCGAGGGGCGAGGTAGACCTTCTCAGCAACTCTCTCCAGCGTGCCACGGGGCTCGCTGCTGGTATCTTCGCTGTGAGTGGCATTCAGGACTTTGTGAGCAAGCTGTACAGCGTGAGAGGGGAGTTCCAGCAGTTGGAGATCTCCTTTAAGACGATGCTCGGCAGTGGGGAGCAAGCTAACGAGCTTCTCGCCCAGCTTGCACAGACCGCAGCGTCTACCCCCTTTGACTTGCAGGGTATTGCCTCCAGCGCAAAGAATATGCTTGCCTATGGCTTCGCAGCCGATCAGGTGAACGAGACGATTGTACGCCTCGGGAATGTGGCGGCGGGTCTATCTCAGCCCCTCGGGGATATTGTCTACCTCTATGGCTCGCTCCGTGCTTCGGGGCGTGTCACGAACATAGACATCCGTCAGTTCGCTAACCGAGGCATACCCATCTACGAGGAGCTGGCGAAGGTGTTAGGCAAGAGCGTCAGCGAGATCAATAGCCTTGTATCGGCTGGTAAGGTGGGCTTCTCCGACATTGAGCAGGCGTTCGCAAACATGACCAACAAGGGCGGGAAGTTCTACAACCTCATGCAGGCTCAGAGCGAGAGCCTCACGGGTCAGATCTCCAACTTGCAGGACAACATTGATATGATGTTCAACGAGCTGGGGAAGGCTTCTGAGGGCGTCCTGTCGTCGGGCGTGAAGGCTGTAGCCTACCTCGTGGAGAACTACGAGAAGATAGGCAAGGTCATTGCGGGTCTCATCGTGACCTACGGGGTGTACAGAGCGGCCGTGATTACAAACATAGCCCTTACTAAGGGGTGGACGGCCGCTACTCAGGCGGATACCATCGCAAGAGGGCTGAACGCTCTCTCCATTAAGTCGCTCACGGCAGCCACCAACCGCCTAACCGCCGCTATGCTTGCCAACCCCTACGGGGCTATTGCGGTAGCTCTCACGGCAGTGATAGCGGCTATGTGGGCATTCAGCGACTCCACGAGCGCAGCCGAACGTGCGCAGAAGGACTTCAACGAAGAGAAGAAGCGAGCCGAGGAGCAGGAGCAGAAGCACAAGGAAGCCGTAGAGGCTCTCCTTAACGTGGTGCGTGACGAGGCTTCCGCTACGGCAGACCGACAGAGTGCGCTGGAGCAGTTGCAGAAGTACTACCCTCAGATCTTTGACAAGTACGATACCGAGACGCTCAAGCTCCAAGACATCGCCAAGCTCAAGCGTGAGATTGCCGAGTACGATGGCAGGGCGAAGGTGGACAGAGCTAAGGACGAGCTGAGCAAGGCGCAGGAGGATGTGGAGAAGGCGAAGAAGGCGCTGAAGGACGCAGAAAAGGCAGGGGGCGTGAATACGGGCTTTGCCCACGCCTATGGGCTGACCAAGGCGGTAGAGCGTCTTGAGTACACGCAGAAGCAACTCGCCCTCAAGCAAAAGGAGTTCGGCAAGCTGAGTGACGGGCAGATATTCAACGCAAAGGGGCTATCAGAACTCACCGACCAACAACTCTCCGCTATGCTCTCCAACGTGCAGAAGGCTAAGAGAGCCGTCAAGCAGGGTGCAGAGAGCAGGTTGGAAGGCTCTATCATCAAGGGCGTGTACGATGAGAAGGGCTGGGAGAACATCGCCAAGCAAATCAAGAACGAGCAGGAAGCCCGCAAGAAGCCCATCAAGTCCTACAAGGACGCTGTCACCGACCTCAAGAAGGAAGAAGAGAAGGCGAACAAGGAGCTAAAGGCGTTCAACGCCCTCACAGCTCAACAGCTCAAGCGCAAGAAGGAGGAAGCCGTCAAGAACGGCAACTACAACTGGAACCCCGACGAGGAACGCAAGCGCCTCAAAGAGGAGTACGACCTCAAGAAGAAAGCCCGAGAGGAGTACGAGAAGGGCGCAGGCGAGACGAGCAAGAAGGGCGCACGTAAGCGCTCCACGGCAGAGAGCGAAGCCCTCATCAAGGCACGACAAGCCGAAGAGCGCAGACAGCAAGAGGAACAGCGCACACGAGAGCTGGCACGCTCCCGTAGAGATGCTGAACTCAACCTTGAAGCTGAGCGCATAGCACTTATGCAGAATGGCTTTGCCAAGGAGATGGCAGAGCTACAGCTCCAGCATAAGCGCAAGATGTCCGCCTTTGACGACCAAGTGCAGGAACGCCTCGCCAAGGTGCGTGAAGCAGAGAAGTTAGAATGGGAGGCTACCCACGACAGCAAGAAAGAGGTCTACAAGCAACGCAAGCTCACCGAAGCTGACCTAAGCGATACAGACCTCAATCAGATCCTCGCAGGGCGTGAGCTGGCAGACCAAGCTCTCGCAGAGGGGCAAGAGAAGATCATCAAGGAGCTACGAGATAAGTACCTCTCCTACGAAGAGCGCAAGACGGAGATCAAGAAGCGCTACGAGGCAGAGCGCAAGATCATTGACGATACCTCGCTCCTCCTCGCAGAGCAGAAGACCTCCGCCCTCGTAGAGCTGGCGAAGAAAGAGAAGGAAGAGCTCAAGGCAGTAGACAACGAGCGCTACGAACATACCCAGCGCACGAACCAGCTCTTTGTAGAGCTATTCGCACAGCAGGGAGAGCGCACGGTGGCGCAGATGCGCAGTACCATTGCCACCGCCCGTGAGATGCTGGACTACCTCGCCAGCACGCCAGCGGACAAGCTGGAAGGGCGCTTTGGTATGAGCGCAGACGAACTCGCCTCTATACAGAACTCACCCGAGAAGCTCAAGGCTATCACGGACGCTCTGAGGGGCTTGCGTGACGAGCTGGGGGGCGCCTCTCCGTGGCAGTCGTTTATCTCCTCTATGGAGGACGCACTGAGCCGTGGTAAGAGCGCTCTCAGCGACTACAAGAAAGCCCGCAGGGAAGCCACCTCAGCGACCACCGAAGAGGAACGAGCCAGCGCACAGAAGAAGGCGGATATTGCCTTTAGCCGTGTCGGTCTCTCGGTGACGAAGATTGGCAAGAGCGTGAAGGACGCTACGCCCCTTGTGCAGGATCTGGGGAAGTCCTTCGGGGCTATCTTCGGCAACAGCGCTATGGAGGACGCAGTGGAGGGGCTCACGCAAGCCCTCTCCGACCTCGGTGGCGTAGCTTCGGGCATCGGCTCTATCATCAGCGGGGACGTGCTGGGTGGCATTACCTCTATCGTGGGCATTGTAGGCAACCTCGTGAGCCGTGCGCAGAAGGTAGAGCGTGAGGTGCTGGAGAAGCGCAGGAAAGCCCTTGAGGCGCTCACACGCACGCAAGAAGAGTACAATACTGCCCTCCTCAAGGCTAACCTACTCTACGAAAAGGGCTCTACAATCTTCGGTGATGACGTGTACAAGCGTGCTACTAACTCTATCGTGGTGGCACGTCAAGCGATGGAGCAGTTCCGTAAGTCCGTAGCCTTCTCCGACAAGGAGTTAGAAGGTGATGGCGTGCTGGACTTCCTCGGTATTGGCATTAAGCCCGAAGACTTCCCCAAGAAGATGCGTAGGGCTATTGAGCAGATCCGCAATCAGATCAAGAACAAGCTCCTCCCCACGCTCAAGGGCGAGTTCGCTAAGTTGCAGAATATCTCCGTCAAGACGGGTAGCCACAAGGAGGGCGCCCTCTTTTGGCGCAAGAGCGTAGACGACTACACTACCCTCGGCAAGCTCTACCCCAACCTCATTGACAAGAGTGGTAAGCTCAACGTGGCGCTGGCGGAGTCTATCCTCAAGACGCACGAGTTCAGAGAAGGGGGTAAGGAGGCGCTGGAGAATATGCTCGCCCTCTACAAGCAGAACGAGGAGGCTATCAAGACGATGAACGACTACCTGCACGGGCTCTTCGGCTCGCTGGGTAACGCTATCACCGACTCGCTGGTAACCGCTTTCCGCACGGGAGAGGACGCTACACGAGCCTTCACCTCCAATATCGGGGATATGCTCAACAACTTCGCCAAGCAAATAGCCTATTCTTCGTTCCTCGCCCCTCTTATGGAGAAGGCACAGAAGGAGGTGGCGGACGCTATGCGCCTCACGGGTGGAGATAATCAGATGGAGGCTATGCTTCGTGCTATGTCCTCGTTGGTGGATGGGGTGAAGACGCAGATACCCGCCTTCAACGAGTACCTCAAGAAGACCGAGGAGATGGTGCAGGCTCACGGCTTTGACCTCGCAGGCAAGAACAGCGACACCCGCAGCGCTACGGCTAAGGGCATAGCCCAAGCCTCGCAGGATAGCATTGACGTGCTGACGGGCTTGTGGCACACGGAGGTAATACTCTCTGAGCGCACAGCCAACGCCACGGAGCGTATCGCCTTACTCATTGAGGGGCAGGGTGTGCGCAGGCTCCCCACAGCGCAGGATATGGGGCTTGACCAATTCGGCACGGCCGTAGGGCGTATGTACGCTGAACTGCAAGCTATCAACCGCAACACGAAGGTGACGGCAGATGCTACGGAAGCCTCCCGCTTCATCCTCGCTCAGATGGATAGTAACGGCATCAAGATTAAGCGATGAACGCAGTAATAGTACTTGAGGTAGGTAGCAGAGATACTATCCTCGGTGAGGACGCTATCAAGAACCTCTTCGCCCTCCCCACGATGACGGAACCCCCGTCGGTGGATTGGGCAGAGGAGGATGGCGTGGAGATAGACGAGATCACCGCCACGCAGGTAGAGGAGCAGAAGGTGGCTATCCCGATGTACTCACGTGGTCGGAACGCCTTCCCCGACCTCCTTGACAATAGGACGATACGCCTCTTCGCTGGGGGTATTCAGTTCGGAGACTTCCGTCCCGTGAGCGTAGAGAACGTGCAGAAGTGGGAGGGGGGCTGGTCTGCCGTGCTGGTCTGCTCACGAAGCGAGAAGCCCGCCCCTTCCGACAACGTGAGATGGGAGAGCGGGCTGACGATCCTTGCTGATGTAACGAGTGCGCCTATATGGGTGAGCCCCGAGAACAAGGGCATTGCGAGCGTGGAGGATGAGACGGGGCGGTACTACTTCGCTGGCTCACGGCCATACAAGGCGAAGTACTCCCTTGAAGTACCCGTACTCATCAAAGCGCCCACCCTACCCGACCTATGGACGGCACGTAACAAGCTCCTCTCTCGCCTTACGGCACGTGGGCTGAGGGCGATACCCCTCTTTGACGGAGATACGCTACCCGTGAGCGGTGTGTACAGCACCTCCACAAGCCGAGATGTGAGTGCGGACGATGACGGCTACCGCTGGACGATTGACATAACATTTACCATAACCAAACTATGATCACATTGTACGTAAACGGCAAGGCTACGCCCTTCCCGATAAGCTCGGAGAGCTACCACGAAGCCAAGGTAGGCGCAGTGTCTACGCTCGTGGTAGAGACGATGTCGGACAAGGCTATCACCTTCCCTCTTGGCACGTATTGCACGTGGCGGGGTGAGAAGTTCACCCTCTACACGCCTGCCGAGGTAGTGAAGGTGTCCGAGCGAGAGTATCGCTATACGCTCACGCTCAGCGGGGAGGGTCAACAGCTCGCACTATCTAAGTTCAAGTTCATCGTAGCCAACCCCGAGGACGTGCGTCTATCGTTCACGCTGACGGGCAAACCTCGCTTCTTCCTTGAGCAGATACTGCGTAGCCTGCCTGCAGGCTTCTCTATCGGTGCGTGCTTAGAGGCGGAGGCGCAGGCTATCTCCTTCAAACACGAAGACTGCCTCAGTGCGCTCTCACGAGTAGCCGAAGCGTTCAAAACGGAGTGGCACATCACGGGCAAGACGCTCAACCTCGGTAAGGTGATAGGTGACAAGGCTAATGCCGTCACGCTCTCCTATGGCAAGGGCAAGGGCTTGCTCTCGGGGCTTACCGCCTCCAATGACAGCGAGAAGTCGCCCGTAGGTAAGCTCTTCATCCAAGGCACAGAGCGCAACATTGACCCCTCTAAGTACGGAGCTAAGAGCCTGCACCTACCCAAGGGGCGCACCCTCGACTATGAGGGGCGTACGTACGTTGTGAGTGCCGACGGGCAGAGCCTCAGCGTCAGCGGGCTAAGTACCGACGGACGCAAGGAGGATAGCTTTGACGGCACGAATATCTACCCCCAGCGTGTGGGCGTGGTTAGCTCGGTGGTGGTCACGACTAACGGCAACTACGACATCGTGGATAAGGACAACCCCGTGGACTACTCGCAGTACCGCATCGCAGGGGAGAAGGCGACTATCACCTTCCAAACGGGGCGACTTGCGGGGCGCACCTTTGACATCGCCCAAGATAAGGACGTGTTGAAGTACGACCACGCCACAAAGCGTTTCCAGCTGGTGAGCGTAGAGGAGGACGGGATGAAGCTCCCCGAACCGAAGGTGTTCTACCCTGCCGTGGGGGATAAGTACGCAGTGTTCGGTGTTCGCCTGCCCGACGAGTACATCACGAAGGCGGAGACGGAACTTCTCAATGCTTCGGTGCGCTACTTCCACGAAGCGCTGCAACCCAAGGTGACGTATAAGGCGGAGCTGGACGGACTCTACGCACAGAAGAATTGGGGCGCACTCGCACCCAAGCTCGCTATCGGTGCGTACGTCCGTCTTGTGGACACGAGCCTTGACATTGACGACCACGTGCGCATCACGGCTATCCGCACGAAGCTCTCCCAGCAGTACAAGCCACAGATAACGCTCTCCAACGAGGTGCAAGCCCCCAGCCTTGCCGTCTCTCTCGGTACGCTTGAAGCAGAGGGGGTACAGCAGAAGGAGGAGGTGCAGGCGGTGCGCAGGGAGGTAGCACGCTCCTACCAGCAGGCTATGAGCCTCGCTGACGGCATTGCCGAAGAGGTGAGGGCGGGCTTTGGCGATAGCATTAGCCCCGTCACCGCCCGCACGATGCAGTTAATGGTGGGGGATAAGTCGTTGCAGTTCGTCTTCGTGGCTTCCCCCACGGCTACGGGCGCAGTAACGCACAACGTCACGTGGAACGAGAGCAGAGGCATCCTGCACGCAGATAGGGGCTACCTCCGCCATATGACGCTCGGCATCAATACGCTCAGCGCAGAGCATAAGCCCAGCGAGTACAAGACGTGGACGCTCCCAGCCTACGACTACGCTGTGAGGGCTGACCAAAAGACCATCTACCTCTACGCCAAGGTAGAGCGCAATGGGGCAAACGGGGTGTTCTTCGCTACGGACACGGCTAAGGCTATGGAAGCGGAGGCGGGGTACTACTACCTCTACCTCGGTACGCTCAGCCAAGCCCCTAACAGAGCGTTCACCCCCATCTACGGCTTCACGGAGGTACTGCCCAGCCAGATACGCACGGAGCGCATCGCATCAGCTGACGGGAGCACAACCATTAACCTAAATACGGGAGAAATCGTGAGTGACAAGATTAAGTTCGTCCACCCCGACGGATCGAAGAAGTCCTACCCCTCGGACTACCTGCACGTGGCTATCCACGAGGGTACGACAGAGATACGTGGAGGCGTAGTGCTGGGTACGCTCATCGGAGCTAAGGACACATCGGGTAAGATACGCTCCTACATCAGCGGTATCAGCGGTACGCCTGCCCTCGCAGCGGGTGTCAAGGGCTTAGAAGATGGCAACGAGACGTACCAGACGGCTATCCACCACGACGGGAGCGCAGACTTCGGGTACTTCCACATCCGCCACCCGCAGGGGCAAGGCGCAGCGGGGTCACATCTCTACCTTGAGAACTACCGCTACAAGGATAGCCCCGACATTGAAAATCCCTACGCAGTGAAGATTGGCGACACGCACCCAGACATCAAGACGATCAGCCGAGGGAAGCTGACGGAGGACGTGGTCGTTAATCTCCCCGAGGTTAAGCTGACGGATCTTTACGGGAGCACCGTTCTCTTACACCAAGCGCCAAGCGCCAAAGAGGTCGAGATTGTCATCCAGCCACAAGACCTCGGGAGATACGTCACGGCCTCGTCAAAGGTCGACGTTAGGCTCACGTTCATCGGTCGTGTGCATTATGGCAATGCAGAGAGGGGCTTTCTTGCGGTGAGTGCATCGCCATACCCAAGCTACCCCGCATACTCCCCCGAGGTGCGCCTATCCCCCGCTGGTGGCTCATATTCATTCTCAGGCAACGTCAACCCCGACGGCTCGCTATCGTTCTACCTCATCTTCCGTGGGGACTATGTGAATAGAAATAGCCAACTCAACGTGCGTGCAGACATCCGTGTTATCTCGGACAGCCGACGAGACAGAGGCACGTACCTCACGCAGTCGGGCTTCCTTGTGTTCCACAACGCAGAGTTCTACATCAACGCAGACCGCTCACGCCTGCCATACGTGGACGCAGTGAGCGGTGCGGTGCGCAACGCTGGGAACGTGATGCTGGAGGTTGCAGGTGGCTTGCGGGTGAAGGGCGCTATGGACACCTCAGGGCTACTCCTCGGGGGGCGTGTGAGCGCTGGAAGCGGATCCTTTGAGTATAAGTATGGCGCACGTGCCGACGGGATGACCATCAGGCGCACTGGTCGTGGCACATTCCTCGTCACGCACAACCTCGGGCATACACGATACGCTGTGTTCTGCACTGACACGGGAAGAGACTCACGCTCAAGCGCGAAGTACGGCAATCCAACCGCCAACTCATTTGAGATCTACACGTCTGTTCTTAATGCGCCGTACGACGTTGACTTCTCCTTCTCCATCATAGGCGACAACTACTAACCAACAAACCATAACCAACCAAGACCAAAGACTATGCAGATTAACGTTCAGTGGGTGTACAAAGCCCTATTCAGTTGTGCGGGAGGCTTAGTCGGCTGGGTTGTGGCGGAGTTCCGCCCAACCTTCCCGATGCTCGCAGTGATGGTGGTATTCGTATTCTACGATGTTATTACCGCCTTCCGCCTCAGCAAGCGTGTGTACAAGAAGTACCCCGAAGCGGTCGATGAGAAGCCCAAGTTCAAGAGTTCAGCCTTCGGCAAGGCGGTAACCAAGACCATCCCCAAGCGAGCAATCCTTATCCTGCTGGGATACCTCCTTGAGCATTATGTGCTGCGGCACTCTATCCCCCTCACTATGATATTCACAACGGCAGTCTGTGGGGAGCAGTTACTCTCTATCCTTGAGAACATGGGCTCTTGCCGAGAAGGGGAAGAGGGGCGCTTTTGGCATACGCTCCGACGCCTTGTGATTGAGAAGACGGAGCGACATATCAACATCAGCCTTGACGAGTTCAAGGCGCTGAAGGAGGAAAAGAAGAAGGAGGCAGAGCTATGAGCAAGTACTTTTCACTCTCCGAGATGACGCACAGCGGTACGGCCATCTCTCGGGGCATCCCCAACGACCCAACGGACGAGCAGATACAAGACCTCAACCGTCTGATGGAGTACTTAGACGGCATCCGTGAGGAGTTCGGTCTGCCTATCATCGTCACCTCGGGCTTTCGCTCACCACGGCTCAACAGAGCGGTGGGCGGTGCGATAACGAGCCAGCACGTCAAGGGGCAAGCGGCTGACATCCGACCTATCCAAATCACGGACATCGGGAGGCTGTTCCGCCTCATCCGTGCGCACGGGGGCTTTGACCAGCTCATTGACGAGCATCCAACGGGTCGTACCCCATGGATACACGTGTCAATAGCACCGACCACACGAGCGCCACGAGGCGAAGTGCTGGAGTACGACGGCAAGAGCTACAAGCGACTGAACTAACACAGCAGGGCGGGCGGTAATGGGGTGACCGCCTGCGCCTGCAACCAACCACCCCGACCAAAACAAAACTATATGCGACCATTTGGAAGTAAGAGCGAGCAAGGCAAGACGCTCCAGCTGGTGCAGAGAGGAACGGACAAGAGAATACCCGTCGCTCTCGTCAAGCAACCGACGGGCGAGCCTCTCGATCCTGCGACGCTGGAAGGCCTCGTCGTAAGGATAGAGAACGAGGGGGGCGCACTCTCCGCCGAGCCTCCATACACGATCGAGGGCGGTCAGCTTATCGTGGAGGTCACGAAGGAGATCTCCGAGAGCCTCGGCGTCGGGGTGTACACTTTAAAGGCGACTGGACGCCTCGCCGATCCCTCATACGAGGACGGCTACCACGACTATACGATCATCGTCGAGCTGTGTCTCGTCGTCCGCGACGCCGTCCTCTACACGCCGACGGCCGTAACAGCTAACGTGCTGGAGGGCTTGCGTGGGCTTAGCGCCTACGAGATAGCAGTAAAGCACGGCTACACGGGTACGGAGGAAGAATGGGCGAAGGCCTTAACGCCAAGTGGTGGCGGTGGAGCTGGCACGGCTGGCCCAAAGGGCGATAAGGGCGAAGCTGGCCCGCAAGGTCCTGCTGGTCCCGTTGGTCAACAAGGTCCTATCGGCCCTGCTGGTCCGAAGGGTGAACGAGGCGAACAAGGCCCTGCTGGTCCTGCTGGTGAGAAGGGTCAAGACGGGGCTAAGGGCGAATCAGGAACGGCTGGACCGCAAGGGCAGAGAGGCCCTACTGGGGAACGAGGGCCAGCGGGAGAGCAAGGCCCTATCGGTCCTGCTGGTCCCGTTGGACCTGCTGGACCTGCTGGCGAGCGTGGCCCTATTGGCCCTAAGGGCGAAGCTGGTCCGCAAGGCCCTCCAGGAGCAACTGGCCCTGCTGGTCCTGCTGGTCCGAAAGGCAAGGACGCCTATCAATCCTACCTCGATACAACAGATGACAATCCCAAGCTCACCGAGAAGGAGTGGGCAGATACCATCGGCTCGTTCGCTAACCTCATCAAGGCAGTAATCTATGGCACAGCAGAGCAGTAAGCAGAGAGCCGAGGAGGCTGTGCTTGACCTCAAAACGAAGCTCCGACAGCTCAACAAGGCACTCGCAACGAAGGGGGCGGTCGTAGCGGAGAACGCACCGCTGGTCGCTACGATTAAGGCTGTGGAGGGAATGAAGGCAGGCGGTGGTGGTTTCAGCTACCCTATCTACAAGATCGCTCAGTTCGAAGCCTATCCCGAGGGTACGCTACCTCCCATGCACTTCGTGCGAGGTTTCTCATCGGGGTACAGCCTTTTCTCAAATAGCAAGCTGGAGGAGGTGCCAGCCATCGAGGGGTGGGATAGCATCACAGCTATGGATCACACGTTCAACGGATGCTTCTCCCTCAAGAAGGCTGTCATCGGGTCTGCAACATCGGTGGCTTCGCTGTCTAACACATTTTCCTCCTGCCGAGTGCTTGAGGTTGTAGACCTGACGACCTCCTCAAGGCTCGGCAGTCTTGTAGGTACATTCTCCTCCTGCACAGCCTTGCGAGAGATAAAGGGCGTTCTCGACTTGTCGGGGTGCACCTCAACGTACGCCGCATTTCAAAACAGCAACTCTGTCGAGGAGGTGCGAATTAAGGGACTGAAGGCAGACATCGACCTCTCCGCGTGTGCCAAACTCTCCGTGGAGAGTGTCCGCTATCTCGTAGATAACCTCCAGCAGTCGACGGGGAAGACCATATCACTCTCAAGCGCTTGGCAGACGGCACACACGGCAGAGGCTCGAGAGTACGCACAGAAAGCAGCCGCCAAGGGCTTCACACTTAACTTTAGATAGCTATGGATATGATAGAGTTAATCGCTCCCGAAGGCTTCGCCTATGTAAGCCAAAGCCACCGACTAATAGGCTACTACCTCTACTGCCCCGACCAGCAGGCGGCCGACCTTTGGGCACTCACGGCCGAAGCCGAAGCCCTCGCCATCGAGGCGAAGTGGCGAGCAGAGAGAGGTGAACAGCAGGAAGAGAGTAACTAACAACGGGGGCGGGGTGCTTAGCCTCGCCCCTCTAAATACAGAGAGATATGAAAACAAATAGACTAATCTGGTGGGAAACGCTCCTTGTGGTCGTAGCCGTGGCTCTTCTTGGCTACTTCCTGACCTCCTGCTCCCCGAAGGTGCGGGTTGTCCCCGTCGAGCGCACCCATGTAGAGTGGCGTGACCGCCTACGCCTCGACAGCGTGTATGTCCACGATAGCATCTACCTCACGGAGCGTACGGCGGGCGATACCATCTACAAGGTTAAAGAGGTGTACCGCTGGCGTGACCGCTGGCGTGTAGATACTATCAATACTGGGCGAGTAGATAGCATCCGCATCACCGATGTTGTCGAAGTCCCCGCCAAGCTCACAGCATGGCAGTCAATGCGCCTCAAGGCCTTTGCGCCACTCCTCGCTATTGCCCTCGCCCTCGGTGCGTGGGTATCTCGCAGGTTGTGGCTACCGCTCCTTCGTGGGCTGCTATAGCGTGGCATCATTTTCGTGAGGTCACGAAAATGGTCTGCGAGTATTTGGTGGTATCAAAACTTTGCCTACCTTTGCTATGTAGATGAGTGCACGCTTCTACATTGTCCACCCTTCGGGGTGCTGAATTTGAACGAGCTTATGCTCTCAGATGTACGTGATTATTTGCGTAATCTCGCAACGTCTAACAAGGGCGGGGAGGTGTACACTTCCTCGCCCTTCTTTTTTATAAAGAGAGAGCGCCCCGACCCCTCCCATCAAGGTAAGCGGGATATCTGGATTAAGCCCCCCCCCAAAAAAAAGAAAGCCCCTGCGCCTTTCGGTACAGGGGCTTCGCTTTTACTTGTTGGTGGTTAGTGTCCGAATGCGGTGGTCATCATACCAAACTGCTTGTCGGTGATAAGTAGTGTCTCTACGAGGTCACCCTTTCGCAAGCATGTCTGCACTTCTGCCTGCATCTCTTTTGCCTTCTGTAAGCTGGGGCAGTGTCGCTTGAGGGTCTTGGCTCGCAGTTCGTTTGAGAAGCCTTTGCGTTCAAGTCTCTTGCGTGAGGCTGTTGAAAGCTTTTCCGCGATGACGATGACCCACCAGAT